>Ga0307517_10006427_pt1 | contig 17394 bp, 17 predicted proteins | sample 23_EM_MG_FD_194515 | JGI IMG/M metagenome (GOLD analysis project Ga0307517, IMG submission 194515) | Populus trichocarpa ectomycorrhiza microbial communities from riparian zone in the Pacific Northwest, United States - 23_EM | ecosystem: Host-associated > Plants > Roots > Unclassified | place...
GTTGTTAAATATAGCTCGGGGATAAATAATGAATAAAAACGATCTCAATGTTCGATGGATCTGTGGTCAGAGTTGTCATCCCCACACCCACTACCTTGTGTGGATGTAAATCCAGGAGAATCGAGAGGCTACCATCTCGAATCCAGATGGGATGTATGAGCTTCGTCGGTGGTTGATCCTGCGCAACGCTCCGGTACTATCTTTCCAAGCGACGACTGCTTTTCTCCTCCAGGATGACGGGCCCTGACGGAGGGAGGGTCGCTGATGGGGTGTGGACCGCCTCGCAGGACTCTCGGCAATATCTGACAAATTGCCGAAGTCGTCGCTGGGCAATGTCGTGAATACACTCGTCCGCACGAGAAGAGACCAAACGCACCATTCGTGAATCCATCCTGAGTGGTCCCGTTGGCGCGTACAGGTTGTGTTGATCATGTTTTGCAGTCCGGAAGCGAAGTTCATCGTCTGGCTGGTCGGGGATGGGAGTGATGGTAGGATGCTTGTCGCTAGTGATGTTTATCGCCCGCTTTTGTAGTACCGAGAGGTGAGGAGGCCAGCCAGTTCGGTTGAATGAAAACCATGTTGTGGTGAAAAAGTCGTCGCCAACTTAGGGGGAGAGTGAAGCGTATGATCAACTCATGTACGACCTGCGACAAACAACCGGATTCCAGCACGTCCGATTATAGTCGGGGGAGTCACCACAAGAGGGACAGGTGCCTGTTAATAGTTTAGACAGAAGGCAGAGCTGTGCGTCGGCGATGCCTCATGTGGAAGGGAAGCGGCGTGGGGTGTCGAGATCAGTGCGATACGCCACGGTTTGACTGATCCTTGCGTATCAGGTGTTATCCCCAGCTGGGGGTTGGGACCGACTGGTTGGAGGACGGCAGTGTGAGAATTGAGTGGCCAGAATCTAGAAGCTCCGATATGAGGAACCACTGATTTTACGAAACCCTGCCCCAGCGTTACTCACGATGCGCGGTGTTAACATAAAACTCGTTCGAGTGAGGGCAGCGAGAGATATGACCGTTAGAGAGGATTCGTATGTGCAAAGGGGGGCGAAGATAACGCCAATAGTGACTTGTTTGGGATGGGTTTCAGGGATGCTGTTCGTAGGAGGCGAGTCGGCGAGTGTAATGTGTTGGCCCAGTTGGCGGACGACACCGAGTGTGCGTACGTACTCGATGGGGAGGGTGCTACGGACCCTTGGTTATGACGATTCCGCATCGGATGCTGGGCTGTGGATATCACATCGCACTTTGTTATCTTGGCTTCCGCGTTCACCCGCCAGGCTCGCGGGCGGGGTCTCGTGGAGAACGCGTGTGTGGGCAATTTCCGAGGGTTGACAGTAAAGGTGAGACCCCGAGTCTCCATCACGGAACTAGGGTTCTCCTCGAAAAGTCCAAGGTCCCGAGCCATCCAGAGAGAATACAAACGCCTAGAGCTTCACCTTTCCGTGATGGGCTACGTCGGAAAGGGTTGGAACGAGCCTATATGAGCGGCTCCAGCTTGGGGCAAGGCCAGTCATCCAGTACGTGAAAGGACTCAGAAGAAGTGCTGGTTTGTGAGTCCGCAGGACGCGTTACCCTGCCGGCTACTGTAGCAAGCAGCCTCGCGACAACCGAAGCTCGAGGCCGTAATACGGGGCGAATATGAGCTGTCTTCGACGGGTGGACCAGGAGATCAGGGTCAGATCGTAACTAGCACCGATGAATTCGCGGCCAACCACTAAATCAAATGATTTCGTGTCGCATGCGTTGGCAGGAATAAGTGGGTTTTATTGGACTTTGTGGGCTGATTGTTGCACTGTACGCTCAATAACCTCTACCTACCATCACGACGGATTGCTGGCAAAACATCCACGAATATGCAACTCGCGGGAAATTTTCTCAACCTAGTCCAAACCAAGGAGTGTATCGAACTTGCCTTACCCTCTATATCATAGTGCGTCAACGCTCGGAAACCGAACGAACAAGCTCAACAGATGATTTTGAGTTTGGGCGGGTGATGCAACCAACCGGAACCTTCCGGAAAGTTCCGGAACCACGGGACGTGATCACCGTTTCCAATCACGTGGGTTTCACGTGACTAGAAATTTTCTGTTTTGGATAAGATCAGTTTTGTTAGTCCGTGTGGTTCTCTACACTGTCCACCACGATCTCCATCCACTATGGACGTACGTTCCCACCTTTGTCAACCTTTCGATGAAGCCTCGCTCACCTGTGTTTCTTTCCAGCAAAATTACGTCCAGTCTCTTCATAATCTCCTCACTCAATCCACCTCTAATGACACCGCTACGCTACGAGCCGTACGTCTTATCGTTCGTGCAAAGTTTAGGCTCAAATTTTCACCCTCACGTCCAGGCCACCGCAGCGCTCAACACAAAGTTTTATACCTCTCCCGCGTGCATAACCGCACTCTCTCAGATACTCGCCGACTCTCCCGATCAACCCGTGAGTTCAATCATTCGGGTCGACAGTGTTGAAGACGAAATATAAACTCTAAAATTTCCAAGATCCGCCAGCTGGCAGCCGTAGAACTCCGAAAGCGAATATTGCAGAAGAGTGGTGCTCTTTGGGTTGGTCTTCCTCAGGATCAACGGGACCAAATCAAGAGTCACCTCCCAGACTTGATCGTTAGGGAACAAAAGTATATCCCCCAAGCTCCAAATCTGGCGTCAGACCCCAACTAATCTGGAAAACAGTCAGCTTGTGCGGCACTCAACTGCTCGGGTGATCGCAGCAATTGCTTCCCATGAGATCCCGTTGCAACAGTGGCCCGAACTACTGCCCTTCCTTCACTCTGCTATGACTTCCCCCGTTGCCGCCCAGCGCGAGATCGGGATTTTTATCTTGTACACCGTCTTGGAAGAGGTCATGGACACGCTCGAGTCGCATATAACCGAGTTCTTCCAGCTTTTTGCTCGACTCCTGGACGACCCCGAAAGTTTGGAAGTGAGAATCACAACTTGCAAGTGAGGGATAATTTTCCGATTGGCTCTATGCAGTTCTCAAACGTTTTTAGAGCGATGGGCATTATTGCTACCTACATAGACGGAGAGGATAAGAATACGATCGTAAGTTCCACAACCACTGCCTCTCCCACCACGTCGGTTCATTCGATATGACAGCGTCAATTCCAATCACTCCTCCCGCCGCTCATCAACGTGATCGGACAATGCTTGGACAATGGCGATAGCAGTGGTACCTCCGCCCTTATGGATATTTATGAGACCCTCCTCGTTCTGGTAAGTCAAGTTCCACTATTGTCCACTTGAACTCGATATAAACGCGCTCCCAGGAAACTCCATTACTTAGCCAACATATTCCTGACCTTGTTCAATTCCTCCTGGGACGCGGTGGAAATCGCAATTATGATTCCGATCTCCGAGTCTCGGCCCTGAACGGTCTGGCTTGGACTGTCGAATAGTGCGTCGTGTCGCTACAGTCCAGTTAAACACTCACCCACGCCTCAACGCAGCAAGAAGTCAAAGGTTCAAAATCAAGGCCTCGCCGCTGCTATCTTACAAGGGCTTATGCCCATCACTACGGAGCCGGAACCCGAAGACTCTGATGAAGACGCACCCTGTCGTGTGAGTAGGGGAATTTTTGGCGGAACTATCTGTCTCTGACGCATTTTCCAGTCGGCCCTGCGAATAATTGATAGTTTGGCCACCGCCCTTCCCCCTACCCAGGTCTTCCCCCCTCTCCGGACTCTTATTCTACAATACCTTCAATCCCCAGATGCAAACCTCCGCCGTGGTGCGATGCTCGCCCTCGGTGTGTCGGTTGAAGGTTGCAGTGAATACATGACGCCCATCATGGAACACGTATGGCCTGTAATAGAGACTGGCCTTAATGACCCAGACGCTGGCGTGCGCAAGGCGACTTGCGTTGCTCTCAGCTGTTTGTGTGAATGGATGGAAGATGAATGTGTTTCCAAGCACGAAGTGTTGATTCCAGTAAGCATCACCGTCCGCGGATTTTTGCTCGGCCTGACAGTCTACAGGTGTTGATGCGTTTGTTGGATGACTCAGTTACTCAACGTTCCGCGTGCACTGCGTTCGATGCCCTCCTCGAAATCATGGGGGATGCAATCCATAAGTATCTCCCTCTGATCATGGAGAGGTTCGTTGGTCTCCTCGACACCGCACCAATCTCCGTCAAGTCGGTTATCATCGGTGCAATTGGGAGTGCCGCTCATGCTTCTGGCGACAAGTTCTTACCCTACTTTCGTGCCACCATGGACCGCCTGAAGTCCAACCTGTTCCTCACTGGGGAAGGTGAGGAGGTCGAGTTGCGAGGAATCACGATGGACGCCCTTGGGACCTTCGCTGAAGCCGTTGGGAGGGATGTGTTCCGCCCCTTCTTCCCGGAAATGATGAAGCATGCCTTCACTGGTATCGCAACAGGTAATTCAAGACTGAAGGAATGCAGTTTCCTCTTCTTTGGTGTTATGGCTCGGGTTTTTGAGGAAGAGTTCGCGCCTTGTTTATCCGATGTCGTCCCCGCCCTCATGGAAAGTCTGAAACAAGACGAGAAAGTTCAAGAGGAAACTGTTGGTAGGTCATTGGTAGCAGGCTCGGTGGGTGTGTACTGACGACACGTGTAAGCCGGTGTCACAGAAGCCTTTGCCTCTGGAAGCAGCCTCTTGACTGCCGTCAGGGTTGACACCTTTGAAGAGATTGACATCGACAAGATGCTCGAGGTCAACAGCGTGATCTGTATCGAGAAGGAGATTGCCGCGGACACCATCGGCGGACTCTTCGACCCCACCGGTGCCCACTTCCTGCCCTATGTCGAGGATTGCACTGTCGAACTGGTTGGCCAACTTACACACTATTATGACGGGATTAGGAAGAGTTCACTGGAGTCGCTCTTGGAAATCATTCGGACAATGTACGGGTTGAGCAACCCCCCCGAGTGGCAGCCCGGCTTGGAGAACGTAAGTGAACGATCTCCAACAGCTTGTGTGGTACATGACGGGTTCTCTCTAGACCCCTCCCTTGGACCAGACTGTCAAGACTCTGATCGGTCACGTTTTGCCACCATTGTTCGAACTGTTCGATACAGAGGATAACAAGTTAGTCGTTTGTCCCCAGTTCCCCTCCAGCCACCCGCGCTGTCACGTGATGAAAGATTTACTCAGCTCACTTCGATGCCATCGTGCACGGGAGAACACCTTACATCACACTGAAAATTCTGATCTCCATATGAACTTCGCCATTTTTGGACTCGGTGCTGATAAAAATCTGACAGGAAAGTGACCTCTGCACTCTGTGTGGCTCTTGCCGAGACCTTGAATAAGGTTGGACCAGGGTTTATTGAAACGAGTGAGTCTTGCTTTCTCCCGCTCCGCTCGTGGACGTTCATAATTTTCAGAAACGAACGAGGTCTGCATGTTGGCCGCCACTGTCCTTGAACAGAAGGCTGTCTGTCAACAAGACCCTGATCAGGACGAGGCCGAGGAAATACCCGAAGAAACCGCAGAATACGACACAATGCTCATCGCTTCCGCCGGGGATCTTGTTGCCGCTCTTTCTGCAACCCTCGGTACTACGTTCACTCCGCTCTTCCGGACCTTCTATCCACTCATCGTGAAATACTACGTAAGCCATCCACTCGCTGAGTTGGTCAACGAAAGCTCATTACCCGCTTCCGCAGAAGAAGAATCGTTCCGTTGGTGACCGCACTGCGGCAATCGGTACCTTATCGGAAATTATCACTGGAATGAAGAGTGAGATAACCCCAACAACTGAGCCATTGCTGGAACTCTTCTACCGGGCGCTGGGTGACGAGGAGCCAGAGGTTCAGTGTAATGCTGCATTTGCCGCTGGACTCCTCGTGGAACACTCCCAGAAAGATTTGTCACCCCAGTATCTCCAACTCATATCCGTCCTCCGCCCCTTGTTCGTAGTCCCACCTGGTTCATCCCTCTCAAAGTGGAAGGCGCACGATAACGCCGTTGGCGCTATCTCGCGTCTTATCGTGCGCAACAGCGCTGCTGTCCCTCTAGAGCAGGTCCTGCCGGTTGTCATCAATGCACTCCCTTTGCGTCACGACTTCCTTGAAAACCCGCCAGCCTTCAAGGCTATCTTCCATTTATTCGGTATGAATCCTCAAGCGCTGCATCCCTATTCGGACAAGCTGTTAGAGGTGTTCCGGGCTGTCCTCGAACCGTCCGTGCTTGACCAGATCAATGACGAGACTAGGGCTGGGTTGATAGAGCTGATCGGCGCGTTGAACAAGGAGGCCCCGGAGAAGGTGCAAGCAGCTGGTTTGGGTCCGTTTGTTCCGGGAGCGTAGGTTATTACGATGCGTGTAGACGCTAGTTTTGTCCATTATTTGTTTAGGTCTAGGTATTTGTTATCCGCTTTCTCTACTCTACCATATACGCGGCGCATCATGAATCTCTGTGCCAGTGTGACAAACCAACCCGTCACGCGGCGGGTTGAACGTAACGTTGAACACTCTGTCTAACATCTCTTCTTGTTCTTTCCCTTCATCTTCCTCCGCTTTCACCTTCCTAGAGACGTTCGCAGGGCGACTCTCCGCGCCACGTACTCGCAATCTTCATCAGCACACTATGTTTGCAATCCTCCTCTCTCTTTGTTTGCTCACGGTGCACGGACTTGCCGCCCTCTCTGTCAACCTTCCTTTGCAAGATCAACTGGCTCCCACTGCTCGCATCGGTCAGCCGTACTCATGGACGTTCTCGGATCACTCGTTTTCTGTAGACTCTGGGGTTGCCTTGTCTTTTACTGCGTCTGGCCTCCCCTCTTGGTTGTCTTTCAATCCGGGAACCCGCACATTCAGCGGCACACCATCCGTACACGACGAGGGGCTTCCACGGATAAACGTAACGGCTCGTCAAGGTTCCTCATCTGCCACCGTGACTTCCCACTTCTCCATCTGTGTTTCCTCTTATGCAGCTCCTACTCTCAACGTTCCGTTGGAAACACAATTCCAGCAGTCAAACCCATCACTATCGTCCGTTTTCGCACTGGATTCGACCTCTGCCTTATTTTCTGGACGGCCTGCTCTGCGTATACCTCCGTCTTGGTCCTTCAGTATTGGATTCGAGAGTAACACCTTCAGCGACGTTGTCCGTTATGCGATCTCTCAAGCGGACGGTTCAGCTCCCCCGCCTTGGCTCAGGTTTGACAATGCCTCTAGCACTCTCTCCGGAGTCACACCCCATATCCGCCCCGATGACCCTCCTACGACCATCCCTCTCTCCCTGCATGGCATCGATCGGAACGGCTATTCAAGCGCTCAGTCGCCTTTCGATGTGGTTGTTGCTGCGCACGAATTGAGGTCCGTCCGTCCACTGCCTACGATCAACGTTACCACGGCGGCGCCGTTCAACCTGTCGCTTTGGTGTGTAGCCACTGCTTTCCAGTTGCTACCCCCCTGATTGAGAATCGTTTCCAGGTCATCCCTTGATTACTCCGGGTTGTTGATCGACGGTCGTCCCATACAATCCGCCAATGTCTCGGAACTTCTTATCGATACCTCTTCGTTTGGTTCCTGGCTGAAATACGAGAGCAAGGCCCGCCGCCTCAGTGGTGAGCCTCCAGATGACCTGGGAACCCTGACATTGTCTCCACTCCCCGTTGAGATCACCACGAGTTTCCGCCAGAGAATACATACGAATGTTTCGATTGCCCTCGTCCCGTCTTTCTTTTCGGCGGAGACGTTCGAGGATTTACAAGTTACTCCTGGCCAACCGGTTAACTTTAAACTTGGGAACTTCCTCTCTTGGCGGACCGATCTTGGATCCCCCGCGGATGCCAACCTGACTGCTACTTTCGAGCCCGAAAACCCGAATAGTTTTCTGGTGTTTGACAACAAAACCATGCTGCTCTCCGGCTCCATCCCTCTTACCTTCGAAGGTGCCGCGATCAAGGTTACATTTACGGCGTTTTCTCGTATCACCCACTCCACTTCCCACGCAAATTTAAACCTCTCTCTGGATCAAGGAAGGGGCGCTTCGAGCCCGACTTCAGCAGAGCAAAAGGCCAGATCTCACGTACTTCTCGGGATCGCTATCGCATTTGGTATCATCGGTGGACTCCTGTTACTCATCGCCCTTGTGACAATATGCCGAAGGTGCACGCGGGGTAAAGACGGTGACAGCGAAGAAGGACGCCAGGGTTTGCCTGACGATGAAGAACACTGGTACGGGTTTGGTACGATCGAAAAAAAGGAGCCAAACCAGAGTGACGGAGTGCTAGTCAACCTCTCGGACAGCATTTGTCGTTTTGGATCGACAACTCTGAGTAGGATACGTCCTGGCGCATCAGCAAATCCCTTCCACTCTCCTCCACCACCCTCAGAACTTGCACTCAGCCCGGGTGGCACTTCGATGAAAAAGGCCGAGTTTGTAGGGAAGTTGAGGGATGCCGTCCGCGTCGTCAGCGACAAGTACACATCAGTTAGTCGCCGGATACGACCAAGCAAATCTAGACCCCGGCTCGTTATTGGACTACCCCAACAAGCTACAGAAAATCCTGACACTCTCCCGTTCACAAGTCCCACCCTAACAAACCCACCTGCGAGCCTTAGTCTTGGAGGTTCACCCTCATCCTCTATCCCCGAGTCAATCCCCACCCGTAGAGCGGACTTTGCTCCCCCCAAAAATCCCTCGCCAAGACAGAGCAGCCTCCTGTCATCCACCCGTGGCATCAGGCCTTCGGTGAACTATGAACAGAACAGCCCACGGTCGGCTTCAGAACGATCCTCGATCGAATCACACACTCAGGAAGCCGTTGTTCAAACGGCGCGTGCTATGAGCGTCCGAAGTGGGCATAGTATCAGTGTATCGTACCCTTCGCAGACGCTAGCGGACGGTGGACGACCGAGACTCGTACCATTCACCAGTTCGAGCCGAGTACCTGTCCCACGGATTCCTTCTGGTGGCGGTGGGAACCTCAAAACGGACTACAGAAGCCCCGCTGGTTTGAAACGGATAGCAAGTCTTTCGGCTGAGGTTGAAGGGAAAGGCAGCAGGGAGGAGGATCTTGGGAGCTACGTTCGCGCGTTCGGGATGGACAACCCCGATAACGTGGTCCCCTCATTCTCGTCGTTAGTATCTTCTCAGACGAGCGTTACGACGAAGAGCAGACCTGCGAGGTTCTTGGCGAGGGTTGGAGAGAGGTTCCTGTTCACCATTCATGTGGCAGAGATGGCAGAGATGGTAGATGTGAGGCTAGTCTCAGGTGGGCAGCTCCCTCGGTTCGTCCACGTGAATCGGACGGCCGGAAACAGGAATGTTGTGCAGCTATGGGGGTTGCCTGGGATTGGAGATGAAGGGGAGGTGGAAATTGGTATTTACTCGTCTGGCCGGGGCGTCCGCATCGGGAGGGCGATCATGGAGGTTGTCTCGAAGGGTTGAGGGGCTTCTACGGTAAACACAAACTAACCAACTAATTCGCTTTGTATCTCGACCACACTGTGTATTTATGCACGCTGATCTATGACTGTGTTCACGCTATTTATCCACCGTTTGGGCTCATCCTTCCTTCCAAAACCCCCCATCTCGGTTGAGCGTGGGAATTGGCTCAGTTGGATTGATCCGAGTCGCGCGACCATCCCGCCCGTGTCCGTCCCGTCCGTCATTGAACTCTTCAGCTCAACATGTCCCTCGGTCGGCTGGTTTCAACGAATATTCTTCTGAGGCATACCACTCGTAATGCGGCGAAGTAAGCATGCGGTCAAGAGTTGGAGCGCGGACCTTGACTTTATGTCGTTTAGGTTTCATCCCACTCTTGGGTTGTTTGCTGCACACCATGTAAGGCCCGTTCTTCCGCTAATTTCGCCCTACCTTATTGATACCTTTTTTTTTGCCTAGGCTCGCACCCTGAAGCCTCGGTCGAACGTGACAGTTGGGCTGGGGTCCTCACGAAGTCTGTCCTTCTGGGGGTCGGCATCTGCTTCCACTCCCACTCCCACTCCTCTCCCCATCCCTGCTACGCCCGAAGTCTCAGAAATTGACTCACAGCTGGAAGGTTTTGCTGCAACAACACCGTTTCCCGAACCGACAAGCGTCCCCGAGGTGGTCACTTCACTCAATATTCCTTCAACGCTGGAGATTCCGCCGTTAAATTACGGTGACCTCGCTTCCCTCGGGTTTTCACATTGGACACCGGTAGGGATTGCCCAATGGTCCATGGAGCTGGTCCAGGTTGCCTCCGGTATGCCTTGGTTCTGGACAATCGTCACCGTCACGGTTCTCTCGCGGTTTATCGTTCTCCCATTCAACATTGTTTCCCTCCGTTCCTCTGCAAAGCTCGCACCGCACCAACCGCGTCTGATGCAGCTCAGAGAAAAACTTCAAAACACGGGCGGTTTGACCAAGGATCCGATCGCAGTCCAGACGATATCCCTCCAACAAAAACAGATCTACGAAGAAGCCGGTGTATCGCTCATGGGCCCGCTTGTCACCCCCCTCGTTCAGTTGCCGGTTACAATAGGGATGTTCTTGGGAATCAGGCAATTGTGCGACCTCCCCTTGGAGCAGCTGAAGGTCGGTGGGTTCGGTTGGATAATGGATTTGACCGTGCCGGACCCTACGTATATGTTACCACTCGCAATGATTGCCTTGGTCAATGTCCAATTATCTGTCGGTGACCAGTTTTAACGTATACCTGCCAACCACCTACTAATTTCTACCCCCAGATTAGTGCAAAGGACGCTACCCATGGTGGTGCTGGTACCCTCCACCTGTTCAACCTTTTCAAAGCTCTTGCGTTTATTGGTGTACCATTCTTGGCTATTCTCCCTGCGGTGCGTACCTCTTCTCTGCCCCCTGTCAAATCATCAGCCTGACGTGTTGCATTTCGCCAGGGCGTTCTGGTTCATCTTTTGACCGGAGCCATTGCTTTTTCGGCACAATCCCTCATCCTCCGCGCTCCTTCAATTCGCATGGCCCTTGACATTCCGAGGATACCTAATCATTTACGCATCAAGCCCCCAACATTCTTGGAGAGTGTCAAATTTGGCATCGATTGGTTCAAGAAAAAGAGTGCTGAAGCTAAGGCTCAGTCAAGGGTTCAACAGAGGAAAAAGTTCTAAAAATTACCGATGATATAGGTGGATAGATAGGCTGCGGTGTTATCCCCAGCTCAGATCACATGTCAAAACATATAGATGCTTACGCTCGTTCATTACTGGTAATAATAATACCCTAGTTTAATCGAGAGCGTTGGCTCGTATGTGCACAGCTCGGTCTATCGTCGGTAGTAGCGGAATTCAGTTCCCTCGCTGATGGAGAGGTGCTGCGATCTTCTCAGTTCCCGTATAGTTGTTCCATTCCTTACGGCACGTTTAATCGGTGTTTGAGCAACGACACCTTTCCTAACACGGGGTAGTGGTGGGCTTGTGGATCATTTTGGAATCTACGTATGGAGTCTAGCGTGGATTGTGTTTTGAAACTTTGAGACGGAAAGAGCAATGGTGAACCCGAATCAGGACAAGAGGAGAGATACACTGGTAAGGACCGAAGAGGAGAAAAACATGAAGACGTCTAGGATAAGAGGGGGGGGGTTAGTTCCATCGCGGTTTAAGGGGGCAAGGTTGTCCACTCTCACATTGTGCGAGTAAAAACGCCTAACCCAACGCCGTCAGATGAGTTCAGGAATGTGAGGTACAATTGCCTTACCGAGAGTGTGTCCAACTCGCCGTCTGGGGAGTACAGGGTCGATACAACCAGTTGCCTATACAAAACGGATGGTTGGTACGAGGATCAACGGCGAAGAATTTGGACTCGTACGTGATAGAGGTGGGAGTACCACTCAGGTACATCGCCACAAAGATCTGGACCTTGTTTTGTGGTGGGATAAGACCACCCCTGACCATGGCCTGTACGATGAAGATGCCAATAATGGGCAACAATACCAACTTTGCGGCACAGACGGAAAGGATTGCGGCTATCGGCAAACGAGAGATCGGACGAGGGATTTTCATCCTTGCGAAGGAGGAACCTAGAAGCACGAGGGAGAGCGGGATTGAGATGGCACCGATGAAAGCGGCTATTGTAAATATATAAAAAAGGAATGAGTTGGCTAGTAGAGCTGAACCATGTGAGGTGTGATAGAGTGGCAAACGAACCAGTGTCGATGACAAATGCGAGTGGAGGTTTCCCATCTGGGCCTTTCCACGAAGGTCCACCCTCAACACTGACATCGACGAAAAGCGCTTTGAGCGGTTGAACGAGAGAGATACACAGCGAGACGCCGATCACGAGGTTAATGGGCGTGAAGACCATAGACAAGGTTTGGAGAAACAGCTTAAATCGCGGCTTTGACGAAGACGGGGTGGGAGAAGATGTCGAGGGAACGTGGACAGGTAATATAGTAGTCTGAGACGAGACTGTCACTTGGACGGAGGTCGATTTTTCTCCTTCCCCGATACTATTCGTAGGAGTATCGGCCTCAGGGGTGCCGTCCACATTCCTCTGTGGTACAGAGATAGCGGGAGGCGAGTTTCCAAACAGATACCTGTGGACGAGGCTGCCAATGGGTTTCTCACTCCACGGCACTCGCATTTGCGCCTCCTCCCCTTGTGGGACGCCAGGGGCATAGTCCCAAGCGAGGGACCTGGCGAGACCGCAGACCCAGAAGAAGATGTTGTAAACGATGATGAATACACTAATGAAGGAGATCCCCACTAACGCCAAGCGAGATAAGAATTGGACTGGACGAGGTTCAAACGGGTCCTCACAATTGGTATCCTTTGGGGGATTGAAGGGAGGCTGTTGAGTAATAGGCACGACGACCGAGGCAGCTGACCTCCTGACGTGTTAGCCATGGGAAATGACTCGGTCGCGAGAGATTAGATTACGTACGGAGATTGCCCCAGTTTCCCAGACAGCAGGCGACAATTATGCCTTGCCAGAAGTTGCGGGGCACATAGCACACTTCGCGGATGATGAAACCAAAGAGCAGGCCGAGGGTGGCGTAAATCAAGGCGATTAGGAAGGTGGGACCAATCGCAGACACATTCTCCTTGGTGAATGCGGGAACGATGTTGGAGAAGATGAGGGGAGGGAGGGCAAGGTTAAGGGCGACTTGGGAGGCACCCTTGGTTGCCACTTGGGGAAAGAGATTTTTCCGAGCAAAAAAATACCCGGCGAACATCGAGATGAAACTGTGGGCACGGTTTAGTCTGGAATGGAGGGATAGGGGTGACGAACGACTCGCATCTTAATCAAGGGAATTACGCCTGAGTAGATGAGGGACCCCGCTGAGGCCATCTTGAAGGAGGGGTCGAAGGGGTACGGTGACAAGTTGTGTTTCTCGCGCAACAGGACAAAACTCTGGGACGTAATGAGTGACCATCGGACAGATAGGTCGATAGGTCCGAAAAATGCGCAAGCGCCAGCACTGTGGGTGATCGTGATATCATGGGGCCAGTGGTCACCGGTCATCGATCATCAAGTAGGATTTTCTGTGACTTTCAAACAATCAAGCGCGTGAAGGCGACTTACCCATGTTCAGAGAATGTGCAGATCCTCGTTACGTCGTTGCCGGGTTACAACGGTTGTTAACGGGGGATACGTCCAGTGTCCAGTGTATGATCCGTCGTTTCCACGTTACCTACAACGGGTGCCGATGGGTTTCTAGGTCGCTGTTTGCAGCAGGGAGACACGGCTCCTCCATCGACCTCCCAACAAGGATCGTGACCTGTGTGCAAGATTGTTGGGGGGTCTAACCCTTTCAAGGTCGGCGCAGCAGGGGGTGACCTCGGGTGTGAGGGTAGCCGGATCCACCGGAGTCGCGCGGCATCTCCCGTAAAGGCCCAAACCCTCCGTCGACCAGTTGGAATCCATCTACTCAGTTCAAAGAGAGTGTATGTTTTACCGTGCGACAATTCCATGATTGAAGGCGGCGCGTCCTCGGGACGAGCAAAAGCGAAGGACGGGACGAACCCGCAAAGAGCACCGAGAAAGGCGGAATTGTTGAAGGACAAGCTCGGGTGATAGTTATGTAACACTCTGCGTAAGTAACTCACTGCGTTCAACGAGGTGAGATTGGATGGAAGATACTGATTCAAACTCGATGTTTCTTCAAACACTCCGTTGCCCCCGGTGACTGTCACTGGCAGGGCGGCCTCGCTGCGGGTCAAAGTGCCTGACGCCGCATCATGATGAAATCTGCGTTTCAAATTTCAAATGGATAAACGTCGTGCCTGAATTCTCGCCCTAACGCGCGACTGGCCGTCAATGCGTTCGGTGGTTAGGCCTTTAAAACCTTTGGGAGCCGAGTCTGCAAATTTTGCTCTTGGCCGGGCAAGGTTTTTCGGTCTGAGTTCCCTCTGACGGATGGTCGGCGATAGAGCCTGATCGCGGTTTCTGCCGACTCTATTTTAAGTAGTACACTGTCCTTGCCCTCTATCGCTACGCCAAAGGTTTTATCGAACCCTCATCAATACAGTCACCGAATACACCGCCACCCTCAAAAGGACCCGTACTGTGCGGTCCAAGGTCCCCCTCCTCTCTCTTCCTCACACCTCCACCGCCATCCATGTCCAAGTAATGACCCGACCCAGCGGAACCAAACTTGTCGCGATCTTCTCTTTCTTCTTCGTTTCGGTCGCCGCATCGAGAAACTTTACCAAATGCTTGAACACGTTCAGGGAACACGGCGCAGAGGGCGGAACCGACTACAACGGCAGACCCGTGACCGACCCCATGCAAGCCGTTGGCTTGACCTATAGGGCATGCAAGGAATGGTGTGGTAGCGGCCAAGAGGCTTTCAACTGGTCTGTCTTCTCCCAGCAGTTCTCTGCCTGGCTGCTACCCTGGCTCGCCCTCGTCAGCCAACTCCCGTTCGGGGCAGAAAGCCGTCTCGACAATTTTATCTCCGGTTGGTTCCCTTCAGTTTATTATACCAGTTTTCTCACCGTCGTGCCACTAGTCGCCCTCACTGTCGGCTCTCCCACCCTCGCAGCGTTCTCGCTCGCCCTCACAGCAATCAACACTCGCTGGGCAAACGACCGTTTCTCGACCATCCAGTACCCCAACCACAAGGACGCTGCCAGGGCACTCATCCACCTCCAACAGGTTCCACTGCGTCTGGCCACCCATGGCGGGCTGCTCGCATCCCTCATAGTCCTGCCCGAGAACGACGACTGGTGGGAACACCTCGTCGACAGACTCGAACAAACCCACACCTGGACGATCGCTGCAGCGACGTCCATAGCATGGGTCATCATCGCCTTCACCTTCACCGTCATCGACTCTTTTATGAACTTGGGGAATAACCTTAACTCGAACGGTCAGGGAGTCGGCTCTCTTTGGCTGTGGCTCGTCCCCATCGTCATCGGCTGGTTGTGGATCCCAGTCTGCTCCTACAACAAGTTGAAGGCCGCGATTGACAAGGCCAACGACCTCGCATTTGTGGCTGCCCCCGATTGTCTCCCCCAGATCAACAGTTCACCCAATATCGATATCCCAAGGCGTGCGTACGACGTCTCACAACTGCAAGGAATCAGGATCGACAAGAAGAAGAAACTTTTCACCCATGATGCTGCCAGGGCCGCGCCAGTGTTCAACTACGCAAGGATTTGGGAGTGGTCGTCGGTCGTCGAGACGATCGCCCAGGCATTCGAGCATGCGGACGAGAAGGCGAGAAGGCACATACCTGTAAACCCCGGGAAGGAATGGGTATGCTCAGACGAGAAACACCCTACGAATCGTCGTACCAACAGGACCGGGACCATCAAGCAGGTCCAGGCCTACTGCGGATTCCCTGCCGGAGAAGTTGAAGAGCCGGTGCAGTCCGTTCCTTCTGGGGTGTGGAATAGGGTATTCCTCGCCTCGGTGTTTGCGCTGGGACTCCAGTGGGCCACCACCTGTTCAGCGGCCCTCATCGTCATCTTCACACCTACGACAGGGCTCGGATGCCGTTCCGGCGCTTACATCCTCTATGGCATCGTCTCGACCATGATCTGGGCGGCTTCCTTGCTATCTAGTTACCTCGCACACTACACCAAAGTGCAGCACGACCGTGGGGACATCCCGCGCTCCAGATTCAACTCCTTCACCGTGGCCAAAGGTCTCGCCACTTTCTTGCGTCGGCTGTCGACATTCGCCGCGGTCTGCAACACAATCTGTATTATCCTTGCATGTGTATTCCAGTTCTCCAACATCTTCAGCACCTGTTACTGTAACTCAAGTGTGCTGGGAAGGGGAGCTCAAGCCGCCTATAACATCATTGGTCCTGACTTTGACCATGGTCAAATGAAGGGAGCTTGGGTTGGTGGTGTTGTCCTTGCTAGTGGGCCTGTTGTTCTGTTTTTGTTTTTCCTTCACTTGATGCTTGAGCCCTCTCATACCACTGTTCATAATTAGTTGATGATATTGCTTTTTGTTGGTTGTTTTCGCCTGTTTTGCGGTCCTGTATCTTCTCATCTTGCGCTTTGTACATTTAATTGTTAGACTCTCCACCCTCCCCGTATCACCAGTCTGTTGTGCTGTATACCTCATGTCATAAGAACACTGACAGAACCTTTTCATGGGTAGCCAGGGCCATCGAGGCGGTAATGTAGAAGGACCATTTGTATGACTGGTGATACATACACCCGTCGTAGAAGTCCCACAAGTCAAGTCCTATTTCTCAACACCCGAGGACTCTTCAATAGCATTACATCAACGAAATCGGGGTGACACCCTAAAACCGTTCGAGGCGACCGTGAAATTTGGAAGACGAAATACAGTGACCCGCCCGGGTTGCAAGGGCACTCGCCTGCGGGAAACGCCGATCTCGATCAGACAAACATGTACAAAGCTGATGGGTGGTTACATAACGGATTCCCGACGAACTCCCCGTGTGGACCCCGCCTCCATGCATCCAACATGATATCGGCATTGAAATCCGCCTGCTCGTCCAGATGACTTTTACGACTGGGTTGATCTCGCGGGTCCTGATGACTCCCATGCTGGGTGACTGAGATTGCGCTGGCCACAAGTGTTAATCAACTGACAAAATCAATCCTTGACCCAGGAGGAGGCGCCTAGAGATTGTTGTGAGTAATTCACGAGTTTGGGTGAGGTGACCGAGAAAAGCCATAGGCTCTCTACAGATACACTAAGAAGCTCATTCAGAGGATGTTCCAGTCAATAGAGGGGTGGCTGGATAATACCATCCCTCACCGGGAAGATGTGATTCGTCCCTGCTTTTGCCCTGAGGCATACACAATCTACATTCAACATCCACTCGCAGGTGGCCAATCTTCCGCAGGGTCCCATGGTATTCCCCAAAATATATGTGTGTGTGGTCCGTCTGTGAACCCAGCCGATGCTGACCCCCGTTGACAGTCCAAAAATCCCCCGGATATATATCAAGTGGGAGACTCCAACCGCGACAGCTGTTGTGGCCCACAGCAGTCAGGGGGTTGG
>Ga0307517_10006428_pt1 | contig 17394 bp, 7 predicted proteins | sample 23_EM_MG_FD_194515 | JGI IMG/M metagenome (GOLD analysis project Ga0307517, IMG submission 194515) | Populus trichocarpa ectomycorrhiza microbial communities from riparian zone in the Pacific Northwest, United States - 23_EM | ecosystem: Host-associated > Plants > Roots > Unclassified | place...
AAAAAAATACTTTGAAATCACTAAACATTACTTTAATTCCCAAGAGAACCACTCAATGTCCTATAATTTTAATCACTTGTCAACAAAAATATTAACGATAAAAATAAAATAAGTTCAGTAACAAAGCAAGTTTACTCGTATAAACATTTTCAAACCATCAAAATATTATTTCTAAAAAAAACACACACATAAACATCCTTTCATAATAACAGTTAAATAGCAACCAAACACGTTGTCTGAAGCAAGTCTAAAGATCTTGATAGAAAATTAAATTTATTAAGCATTCTTAGAGCATAAGATGAGCTCGTAATTATTTATGATTAATGGTATAAATATTATAATTTTACAATAATTAAAATAAGATTAACTATAATTGAAACCAATCCTGTAGTTATAAATCATAAGCCGACCATGATCAATTTTTAGCTAATAAAGCTTAACCATTTGATTTGGTTTGAACATCTAACCATGTGTTTGGCAAGGTGCTTTCTGGCATGGATATAGTGTACAAGATTGAAGCTGAAGGAAGACAGAATGGAGTGCCAAAACATCAAATTGTGGTTTTACACAGTGGTAAAATGCCTTTGTGACTGCCCTCTTTGTTGTTGATCAGCTGTCTATCTCCCTGCAAACTCATCAATACCAATGTAGATAGATTTTGTACCCTCTGCTATGTCTTAATTTCCAGTTTTTGTGTTTCAACGCATACAACTCTGTTAGCAATCGTATCCCCACACGTTTCCAAATCTTATTTTTACTTTTTGTCACTGAACACATTGATATATTTAGGCAATTAGTATACTATTAATCGGTGGGTTCCTGAGTCAATCATATTTTCATCGAAGGTGCTGCGCTGATCCAATGCAGTTTCAGTTAGAAGCAACTGGATATTCAAATACTGCCCAGCTAACAGGTATCAACAGATTTCTCCCCCTTTTGCTTTGGAAAAGCAGGGACACGGAAACACCAGGAATTTGGGCTTCTGTCCTAACGCACATGCAGGGAAGAAAGACAATGAAATGAACTCCGAACTTTTTAAGTTTTTCCTCGTGTTGTCAGAAGACTGAGAACATCACTTATAAGACACGTTAAGAGCTCCATTTGTGACTTGGACGTTGTTTCACGATTCAAATTCTTTTCTTATAAGAGTCACACGGACACGTTGATGATCGCACTCCATCAATTTCAATTTATAATAGCACTTCATTCTAATTAGAGGTGTGTTTGTGAGTGTTTTAGTAACTGTTGTTTAAAGGTTTTTTTTTATATATAAATGTATTAAAATATTTTTTTAAAAATAAAAAAAATATTTTTATTTTATCATATTAAAATGATTTAAAAATGTAAAAAATTAATTTTTAAAAAATATTATTTCTACCATGTTCACAAATACTATTTTAATCTTAATATACTTGTGTATATACACACATATATATTTCACTATATATTAAAGTTAATCCACTTTATTTTAATATTCATATATATATTTATTTGATGGAGCGGAGGGACATCGTCACGCAAATGGTTGATTGATCAAAGCGTGCATTCCATTTCTTTCCATATTCGGGTTCGCTTCATCCCTTTCAAAATGCTTATTTAGGGCCGTTTAGGCTTTTCTTGTATTTTGAATTAATTTTTTATATTATTTTGATGTGATAATATTAAAAATAATTTTAAAAAAATAAAAAATATATATTATTTTAATATATTAGAAAAAAACAGTTTATACTCAATCACCTTTTAATTATTTTCGTAGAGCACTCTGAAGTGCGTTTTTTTTTTTTTTTTTATCAGACTTCACCTCCTGACCCGAGGGATATATCAAGACTGGGCCCTGGAAAGCTTACATTGCAACTCCTGCTTTTAGAGCGTGTTTGGCATTGTGGTTGCGAGTGCTTTTCAAATAGTTTTTTGTGCCGAAATACATGCTAATGATGTTTTTTCATTTTTTAAAAATTATTTTTGACATCAACACATCAAAACGATCCAAAAAGTACAAACCGCACTCAATTTTAGCAAAAAAAAAAAATTCAAAATTTAGCGAAACACAGTTACAAACACAATGCTAAACAGACCCTTATGCTCGGAGCAGTCCAAATTAATCATCAGCCTTGAGTGGCATATACTAGAAAGGAAGCTGGGGTTATCTACTATGCATTTCCGGATCAATGATGCATGGATCTGCCAACATGAAAACTTTCCCGTCTCGCCAGCTTGGTAATCGAGGTGAGAGCGAGAAATGAAAAACAACAAACGATCTTGGTAGTAGGAAACAATCGAAAGAAAAAAAAAACTACTCACAGGCAAAAACTCAAAGAGAAAAGGTAACAGTAATAATCAAAGGAAACTAGAAATTTCCAAGAAGTCGTATCCAATTTGCAAGTCATCTGTGCAATTTCAGAAGAAGAGGAATTACAGAGCAGGACTTTACTCAGGCAAGCCAGACACTTATTGGCTCAAACAGAGTTAAAACGAAAGAAAAACTATATATAATGAAGCCTAAGGGTGGTAAAAGGGTCAAAATTGCAAGACATGTGAAACTTCTAAACTTGTATCTGTGACATGGTTGTCAGCCAATTTGAACGGAAAATCTACAGTAACACGGTAATACTTCAGGTTCACAAAAAAAGTAACATTTCCTTCAATTCGTGAATCATGACCTATGGTAGACAATCATGGATGTAGCAGATTTTAAGGCATCCCAGAGTCCAACAGCAAACAACCAAACTAGATCGAGAACAGACCTTTATCCTGTAGTTCAATCAATAGAAAGAAAACATAGAATAAAGTAAACAACATGCAGTCATATCACTCTCCCAGCAATAATTGTTAGACAGAAGTTCACTGGCAATGACCCAACAGCTTGCAATTGAACACGAGTACCAAACTTGAAGGAACTCAAAGTGGACCTGAGCAAGTTGGGGTAAATCTCAATTAAATGAACATAGATCCAGTGCCAATTCTACCTTCTGAAAACCCTAAAAGAACCAAAATGATCTTGCACCTAAAATTTAATTAAAAAAAAACTCCAACTCTAGTTCTTGTTTGCCACACAAAAATACCCAACTTGCTCTCACCTGAATCTCTAGACAACTAAATTTGCTTATCCAAATACCTCCAGAATTCACCTTAAACAAATATTCACCATTCAGCTTTTCTAGTAAATCATTTTCCATAATTTTTTATCAGCAAAAATAACATAGTAGAAAATACTAAATACTCCATTAATCCAAACTCAAGAGCACAGCGGTCTTTCCTTTATATAACATAAACCACGACAGACACAACATAAATTCTACCCTCAATAAAAACCCGAACCCCCAAATTACACACACTGAATAAATAAGATACAACTAAGAAACCGATTCAGGCCTTCTTGCCGTTATTTTTACCGTTGTGGTTTCGCTGATGATAAGCAGTGGAGAAATTGGAATTCAAATCAGAGTAAAGCCCAACAACCTTGGAGATATTGCCGTTAAGTTCTTGAATCAGAGAGACGTTTTTGACCATGTTGTCAGGAGTTCTAGACTGGTGATTCTCATTCACTTGTTGAATCAAAACTCTGTTTCTGTCCAGAACCGACTGAACTTGTCGAAAACTATTGTTGAATGTTGCCCAAACCTCTGCATCAACTTCATCTTCTTTGTTGGCGTTTTGGTTGGTAGTGATTGAGGGATTGGAGGTGTCTTCCATGCTCGATTCGGCAGCGGAGAATGAATCGAGGGTGGTGTTCATGTGTGAATAAAATTGTTTTGACGAGACATTATAAGAATTAAGAAAATTACCTGTTGGCTTTGAGCCTTTTGATCTTTAAGGAGAGAGAAAGAAAAGGAGACAGTGGATGTGGGTGATGGTGATGATATATGGATTTTATGAGTCTACGCGATTTGAGAGAGAGTGTGATGCATACAATACAGAGATGAGAGATGACAGAGAGAGAGAGAGAGGTGTAACTTTTAATTGTTACTGTAACTTCCAAGTCTTCGACTACTTTTGAGAGAAAATAAGAGGGAATTTCGAATGAAAATTACCATTTCGGTAATTATTTAAATCATGAGAATTTTTTATTTATCCTAATAATTCCAGTAATCCAAAAAAATTTACATCATAATTGATTTTTTTGACTTAAATATTATATATATATATAATTAACTAGCTAAATTTAAACTCAGAGAAATTTTTTAATAAGTCAAAATTAGGTCTAAAAAAATTAAATTTTTGTTAATTTAAAAAAAAAAAATATATATATATATATATATAAATTAATACAAAAAACATAATGTAGTAACTCAAATATTTTTATTGGTATGTTAAAAAAATCGAGATAATTACCTGAATCATCCATAATATTTTATGTTATAAATTGGATAACTAGCGATATCTTATTTGTTATTTTATTTTATTTATTTAAAAAAATTCATAGAGAAGAAAAGAAAAATCAAATCTAAAACCTACTAAAAATAATAAAAATATCACATCCTAAACTTTTCTCTCTTCATTGTAATTACATTTAAATCATTAAAGAGATTTTTATATATATATATTATTTTTTTATTAATATACTTTTTTAAAAATAATATAAATATACATGATTGATCAAATTTTAATTGTATAATAACTCAAATTAAAATTTGACATAACATAGATACTTAAATTTGTGATTAAGAAAATAAATTTTTTTCTTACAACAAGAAAAATATTTCATTTTTATTTTTTTGTATTTTTAACGGTATCAGGTAATGCTAAAAGGCAAAAATCTAAATCTTTTGACGGAAACATATCCCAAAATATTGGTGAACCACGCGCTATAAGTGCGAAAAGGGGTGCAGATTTTTTGAAATATCTTAAGCGGTTATTTTATTTTATTTTCTTTTTAGAAGAATCTTTTACTGTATTTTTTCCGCTTCATCCTAGGCCGTATTTGGATGGGAAGAGAAAATATCGGAGAAGTCAATGGTTTAGGACAACAAGAAGTCATAGAAAAAGAACACGTTCTTTTGTTTTGTTTTACCTTTATTTTATGCAACTTGGATATTAAAAGGCTAGAAAATATCTTTCAATTGAAAAATGTCTTCATCCAGTAAACATGAGCTCCGATTAACAAAAACCTAAAACAACTTATTGTTTCACTATGAATCCAAATATAAAATATTATAGATTAAAATAGTGTAATAATTATTTTGTATTTTTCTAAAAATAAAAATAAAAATAATAATCTAATTAATAAAGATAATACAGTCTTTTCGTAACGTCCATTAATCATTGCTAGAATGATCACTAGCAGCTTGACCTTTTAATATTTTTTAAATATGGTAAAATACTTAAATTAATCTTAGAAGAAAAGGTTATTTAACTGACAAGGAGCTTTTTCTAATTTTTATTTTTTAAAACAGGGTAACATAATTAAATTACTATTTTAGACACACAAAAAATCAAACTAACATGCAGGGTTTTTTTTGTATTTTTATTTATAACCAAATTGATTAAGGGGTAATTTGATATTTCAATAAATATAAAATATTATTTATAAGCCAAAAGTGGCTAGCACGTATGAGATACTCGCGCTCTTCATGTGGCATGTGCAGCATGGCATGACATCCAAACAACAACTTCTACGATGACATTCGAATTGTCTCAACAACCTCTCCATTCTTGGAAGATGCATACGGCCAATAGACTTCTGGTTTGATGTCGGCGATCTTATTTCTCTTTCCCTCTTTTCTTTCTCATCCTCAATTGGTTAGGAATTGAGCTTCTCGATTGAGTTCGAGTTTAGAATTTCATGAGTTGGGAGTTTGGAATATTAACCTAGATCCAAGAGAGTCACCTAATTTAGTTATTTTTTTTAAGCTCGTGTGTTTTTCAGTTTCTTCCTTCAATAGTTTTTTATTTTCTTTCTATAGGTTTTTCACCGGTTTTTAAAATAACTCGGTAATTTTGAGTCTTTTTAATTGTTTTTTTTTGTTAAATTTAGTCTTTTCAAATAAATTTTGTTTTTCAATTGATTAAATATAAGTAAAAGATGCTCATATCATGATATTTTATTTGATTTTTTTTTCCGGGTCATTGCTCTAATGTCGCATGCGGTTTCTTTCAATGTCGCTATGCAACCTTTGATGGTGGTGTTGAAACTATCTCGGTGAGCTTTTTTTTTTTTTTGTAAGACAATGTTCATGGTAGAGATATGGTGACTCTTCTACTGGATTTTATTTATTCTCCTTCATAGTATAGTATTTTTAGAGTATAGTATTGACAACTTATTTTTTAAAATTAATTACCGTCAATTTTTTATTATTTGTTTTATTTACTATTAATATTTTTTAATTATATTATTAAATTAATTTAATTTATTGAGCTCAAATAAGTCAAAGACCTCTGCTTTGTATTCGAATTAGTCCAGGAAATTTTGTTTCCAGTCCCTCCCTCGAATGAATAATCATTCGAATGGTCTTTTGTTATTTTACACAAAAATATATTGCGATGAATGGATATGTGCTTGGTGCTATCCAAATTCCAGTTTTAGATTCAATTCACCACAAAAACAATTATTAAAAACTCAAGGAATTTGTAATTTGGAAAAAATTACTCCGTCATTATATGGTTTGGTAGTATTGTACTTGCCAATCAATTTTTTTAAAATTTATATTTTATAACATGAACTTTGTTGTTTGCATATTAGTTATATCATAAATATTATTATGTAGTTTAATTTATTTTATACTCATTAATAATATAATCTGTAATTTTTAAAAAATGAGTAAGCAAGTGTAGTTTTAATAAAATTATAAGATACTAGAAGTAATTTTTCCTTAATTTTTCACTTTTGGTTAAAAAAATTCAAACTCTATTACATCGCAATAGCTATATTAATGAAATTAAAATTTTAAAATTGACAATTATTTTTTTAGATATTTAAAAGATTAATGATTTGAATTTTACTAAGATAATATATTTTGTGTTTGGACGAATATGGTGAAACCAAATAAAAATCTTGTTATTATAGAAAAGGGATGCATGTTACAGCTTATGTTTTTCTAAATTATTTTTTATTTAAAAAATATTAAATTAAAGAATATTTTGAATTATTTTAATATACTGATGTTAAAAATAAATAATAAAAAACATAACTCTAATATATTTTTAATTAAGAAACACTTATAAAAAAAACACTATACATCTAATTACAAAACTCAAACTAACAGGATACAAGTTGCTAGATGCAATTTGGGTGGTTAACACGCGTCAAGCAAATTAATTTTTTTTAAGTATTTTAAATAATTTTGATATACTACTATTAAAAATAAAGAAATAAATATATTATTTTAATATATTTTTAATTAAAAACTACTCTTAAAAATCTCTGGACCTCCTATTACAAAACACATAAAGTAACACACGAGAGAAGTTGCAGAAATATCTTGTCTGTGATTTCTTTTTCGTATATTAATTATTACTGCACCTGGATTGGATCAGAAGAAAGATCGTAACAGGTTCCCAGTTTTGCCACGACAGCAAAAGATCACCTACTTTTTCTCTTTTATTTATTTATTAAATTATGTATGCATCAGATAGTTTCTTTCAGATACTTATCCTTCACCTGATACTCTAAACATCACGTGCTACCATTTCTTTCCTTGCCAATCAACAACCAAGTTCTCAAATAATAAGAGGCGAGAGAGATAATCTATTCAGGGATCAGGATCATGTTGAACGATGCTGTATTATCATTGCTGATTAAACTCAAACAACGGGATCCTGATCCCATTGATAGCAACAAAGTTATGGGTTAGAGATTCTAGTAATTTAAATTCTTTGGTCATCGGCCAACAAAAAGGTGGAAAAAAAGAGAGGAATTTCTGAGTTGGACACGAAGTTTACAGTGGATTTTCCTCAGATTTTTAGTTAGAACTTTCAATTCATCATTTTGTCATTTTTAGTTAGAAATAATTATGAAAAAACTACGATATATATTGCAGGTAATGAATATAAAATGAATACCAGGTCTCATCCAACAATTTAAATTTAAAATGGGTTTTTCACTTGGAATTTAATTCATTAAATGGATTTGTTTGAGTTGAAGATGCAATAGAATTTGTTCAAGAATTTTACTGTTACAGTGGCTGGGTGAATGGATTTAGAGAACTGTGGTCCCATAAGCTCAGCCGTCATAAAGGCACAGACAAAATGTCTCCAACAAGCTCAAAGAAGCCTTAATTCAATTAGCCAGGTGAACAGATACCAAATTTGACTTCTAACATCATAAGAGCTGAGCTTGTTTTTTTGTGTGTTATCTGTTGTGTTCTTGAGGCGTTACATTAACTGTAATTTTATGGTTATGACTAATCATCTATATTAAGCCCTAATTGCAGCAGATAGCATTTTTTATAGAGAAAGAGCAACTAACAACAATCATATAGACAGAACTGCCTTGTTTAAAAAACTTCTTTTTTAAAAAACTCTCTTATTTATCCACTCTTGCTGAAGTGGTAGTTTGTGGATTCATTACCTGATGGAGAGCTTGGAATGAGGACTATGGAGAAACTCGAAGACTTTGCCACAGGGGTCATACTTCCTTTGTGCTCATGAGAGATCTGTATGTCAATGCTAGTGGTCTCATGATTCTGGGACTTCGCCAAGATTATAAGCGGTTTCATGGTTGCAATGTACTATGGTATGCCAGCTCATCTGCTCATGGAAGTGTCGCCCTTGGAGTTCTTATGAACGCCAACAGGCTTTGATTATTCTTAATGCTGGGAGACATAAATATGCAATCACTATTTCATCAACTTGAGCTTGTGTCGAAGACTCGAAATCACCATGGTTATGTAAGATAACACGTCCTGTTATTGACAAAAAAAAAAAAAAATTGTCTTCAAATCCTCTCCAGCTTGAACAGTTCTTAGGCGTGCCTTTCATCCTAATTCCATTTTCACAAGCAATCCAGCGCAGATGGGATGGACCAAGAGTACTCTCCTATCATGCTCTGTGGGGATATTTATATTTATTGATCGAGGCCTCATTCTGAACATTTGTAATGAGTTTAGCCATCACAGAGAACAATTAAATTTTGCCATGCTCTGTACTCGGGGGCATGATGAAGCCTAATGCTTGCAAGATGGCAGGGTCTCTGAATGTGAGTTTAAAAGTTGTGCGATTTCTTCCAGGTAAAGAGGCAATTGATGTGATAGCTATAGAAGAGGAAGTGGAGAGTGAAAATCAAAGACTTGTTGATGATATGTATCTGAATGAGTTACGATTTATGACAATGTGCAATTCATTCATAACTTGTGGAAAAGTCGGTGAATGGTGGGGATGGGATTATCACCACAACAAGAGATCTAGGTGACCCCTATGATATATATAAATATATAGTGAGAAGAGGTCAAGGAATGACAAAGCCATTTGCTTTGGGGCTTATCGGAGTGGAGTGGTTTTGATGATCTTGTGCCCACTAGGAGATGCATTACCATCATCTGTCTTCGCACAGCATGCATCAATTTAGCCACGAAAAATAATGGCATGCAGCAGTATCAAGAATAGAAAGCTAGGCTTGCAACGAGTAATCATCACCTTCTGAACTTCGTAAATCAGGGAAACAAAGACTTGTATTTTGTATTAATAGGGTGTTTAGAATTGAATTTCAACATGTTTTTTTTATTATAATTTAACTTTTTTTATTTTAAATTATTTTTTAAATATTTTTAGATAATTTAATATTTTAATATAAAAAATATTTAAAAAAAATAATAATAATTTTGATGTTTTTCCAAACTGTTTGGAAGTGTAGTTGTGGTTGCTTTTCAAAGTGCTTTTCATTCAGAAAAGTATATCAATAATGTTTTTTTATTTTTTAAAAATTATTTTTGAGATCAGCACATCAAAATAATTTAAAAACATCAAAAACATATTAATTTAAAATAAAAAAAATTCAAATTTTTTCAGAAAACAGGCACTAAAAAACAATTGTTATCGCTCTCAAAAACCATCAAAATAAAAGAAAGATTTATAGCATATCATGTAGCCAATTTCAAATGGTATAATATCTTATGCAGAAGTTCTGCCTACATTGATCACATTTAAGTTTTTGGTTGATTGTTTTGGGCTTACAAAGAAATAGATGTACAGTTGAGCAGGGATCATTTTTATAAATCACGGAATTAAAGATGAAATGTATCGCATCAACTCAATTACCATGGCAACTAGTAAATAGTCAGTTTCTTTGTCTAATTGCGACTGCAGTTGCATCAACACCCCAAACAGCCTCACCCCTGCCCCCAACTTCCTCTGGGGCTAAATATCAAGCTAAAATTATCAGGAGGAAAACGAAACTGGAGAGTGAACTATTATAGTACCAGGACGTGCTTTGTTACTTTTCATGCAAGAATGCACCCATCATGCATCAATCTCAAGGCAAGGACCAAGACATAACAGCAGCATGAGTGCTTGAATTGAGAATGTCGGCAGGGTGGAAATGGGCACCTATTCAGCTGGTTTTCTCTTCCTCCCAAGAATTGAAGCTCTCTGCAATCTGGGGCCACCCATCCGCCATTTCTTAAAGGCTGCCATGGATGATTGAGCTGCTTCATACACTAAACATGCAGAGAAATAAATTACTGTCATTGCAACATAAATGTGCGGCATGAAAGCAGAAAATATACGCTCAAAAGTAAAAGAATCTCACTGTAAGTTTCTTCTTTAGTCAGGAGCATCAGGAATCTGGAAGCTGCTGCAAATGCTGTGGTGTGTGCCTTGTGTAGGACTTCCTTATACCGGATTCGAAATGCATATGCAAGCAACAATCCAATGGATTTATCACACCTAAGCATCATTATGAATAACCAAATAAGTCCTCGGAAAGAAAAGGTAAAAAGCTTGGTGAACACCAGCTTGTCAGCCAAACGAAAGATTGCTGGTGTCATGTAAATTTACTGTCAATAGGTATGACCGACATTCGACCACCACTTGTCAATTGTGCACTTTTGCCTCCACCAGGACAACAACGCACAATCTCTCATTGCATAAGACAAATCATAGCAAATATGCCAAAGTAAATTCGGATGTATTGTTGCCAAGCACAGCCTTCACAACATGTAAACTCAACCACAGTACAGTGTATGTCTAAAGCCTTGGGGTTTGACCACAAAGTAAAAAGGCCCATGAACAATATTGATTGTCAAGCATTTGACCCCATTCACAACATATAAACTTCTCAAAGCTAAACAGAAAATCAGAATGCATGGGGTGAAGTAATTCATTTTGACAGTTTACTTCTCCCATATGTTTCCTTTCTATTGCAAGGATCTCGATAAGGGCCTTCAGTTGATCCCTGGACTTGAGAATGAAAACAGATAGTTTTTGCTTCTAGACTTCAGGTACACTGAAGTCTACCAACAAATGAAACCTAGATAAAACTAAGCAACCTGGAATCACTAACAGAAAACTTGTCTCGGTCTAAAAAGAATGCCATACTCTTATCCAAATAATTTCTTTAAAACAGTCTAATGAAGTGGACAAGGATAGACATTAGTAAATTCATGAATGGCACAGATTGGTAATGAAATGATTATTTCAAGTTACAGTACTGAAGATATCCTAAAATTGAAAGCACTCCATAATCTTCTGGTTGGTTGCTAACCTTATTGCTCTGACATAGGAGAAGCCCACATTTGATTTTTATATCTAAAAACAATGATATGCTTTTGGATGTCATGATGTGTTAGTTTGTAACTTTGTATCCAACACATAACTGGATTGTTTTGGAATTGTCAATCTGATTAAACAGACTGAGAAAGTCAAAAGGTTAAGGCATCACTTAGGGAAGGTCATAAAAAAATATTAAACACATTGAGCTGCATGTTTCCTCCTCCAAATCGAGAAAGCAACACTTAGCAAAAAATGCTTCACAAGCAGGACACCATTTCATGCAGGTACTCTTGCATGGTAGTTCAACAAAAGGCACTAAAAGAAGACATCACAACAGGAATTGTATACACACATGAACGGATAGGCAGGGGAAGGAGACTCACAGTGGAGCTAGCTTGCATCCAAATTCATAAAAGTATGGACAGCGGGATCTCAGGTCCACACAAGCAGCGTCTGCCTGAATTTCCAGCCTTGTTCTGGTGAGGAAAAAGAAATACTATCTATAAGCTATAAAAACAACTGTACAAGTAAATAGATGTTGGATGACAGCATAGACAAACCATTCTCCATGTACACATGTGATGATTTTTTGGGGACTCGACTATCATAACGAGCAATTAATTTAAATAAACCCCTGAAAGTGAAACCTAAAACCAGGGAGTTCCTAGAGGACTCGAGCAAAGTTTCTATAACTCAAAGGAACTACATTTTAGATTGAAGTTTTAAAATCGGGGAGTTCCTAGAGGACTTGAGCAAAGTTTCTATAATTCTAAGGAGCTACATTTTACATTGAAGTTTTAACAGCAATGACATAAATAATTTCAACAAGAAATCTTCTATCCTTGAGAACTACAAACGGGAAAACCAATTGGACCCTTCTACTAAGACATAAAGCAACCCTACATGAAGATGGATCTCCCACTAACTCACTTCATAATGTAAAATAAAAATATTCGCTTTGAGCAAGTAAGGCAATTACTTTTGATTAAAACAGGCAGGAACACCTATCGATACAGCTTGCCTCATGTGCAATTCATGAGCAAGCCAGAAAGGTAGCTGTGTCTTTGAACCTTGTTCAACCTGAGTTTTAATTAACACGTCAAAAACAAGGTGAATATATGAAGTAATTTGACTTGTGAAGTCTTTCTCCAACGCTATTTTACTTAAAACTTACATATCCTTTTTCAGTACTTTCATCGATTTTCACTCCATTTATAGCCTTTTGAAACACAACCGGGACAAACTGCAAGACAGTGTGAACACACGATAGAAAAGTGATTATGTTAGGATTACGAGATTTAGGAGTTAAAATATAAGGTGAGGATAAAAAATTTCACCTCTTCCTCCACGAGAATACTATCAATGTCATAGTAATTTGCCATTGTTTTATGTTATCAATTTTATCGGTCTTCTAGCTTCTCTAGTGCAGAAGCAATTTCACGTGTTTACCTCCAGGCTGCAAATAAAACATAATTATATTGTATTTTATAGGTTGCAGCCCTATTTACCCATCTCTTTTATAGATTGGATTTTTTCAAAAAATTGTAAAAAAATTGATTTATTTTCAACATTCCTAGATCTTGTTTCAATTGTTCTGAATCTGACCGGAAACAAAGCAGCGGGGCAACTGCTAGATTGATGGAGCTTGGAATCTATGCTCTACAAGATTTTACTTATCAAGTCAGTCTTTTATTTTTATTTTTCTAGCTGTTTAGTTTAGTATTATTGACAAGCAGGATTATTTGCTGGTTTTAAAAAAAGAAAGAAAATATTTTTTTTAAAACCAGCAAATAATACTGTTAGGATATATGACTAAGAACTGTCCCAACTAATCAGGAAAATTTTCTTTCTAGTCTTGGTCCCATTTTGAAAAAGGTAAGAGATTTTCCAAAGATTTCCAAGAAAATATTCTGAGGAAGCAAACTCAACAAAACAGAATGAGATTTTTTACCTCCTGAAACCAGTCTTCTGGTCATCAATTTTACATGTTCTGCCAACACTACTGTCATTCTTGATGATACTTAAACAGAATGATCCCATTCCCAATTTTTTTTATGAAATGCATCATCCCTGATCCCTCTCCACCCCAGTCAGAAAAAAAAAAACTCCCCATAACAGTGTCACCACTGTGATATCACAGTGTATTAGTTTAGTTGGTCCCTAGCCAGTGCACAATGGGAAGGGAAAAAAATTAAAAGACTGTTCAATAGCTAAAATGCCCAAGAATACAAGTGTACAGGGACAAAAGAAGAAAAGGTTTCCTACGAACAAAAGAATCAAAACAGCAATTCAAGAAATTGAGTTGAAAAACCAAACCGTTAGAGCAATTTCTTGATCTTCTCTCTTGGAAATCTTATATGCAACTCCCCACTATGACCTCACAGGATAAAAACAAACAGAACAGCTTACGATGGCTGGTGGAGAGGACGCCGTTGTTGTTGTCTGGATCTCACGGTGGCTGGTCGAGAGGACGCCGTCGGTGATGAAAAAAATAGAGGAGAGGGCTGTTGGCGGTGGTTGATTGTGGAACGGCTGAGAGAGAGAATAAGAGAGGCTAGGGTAAATGTTGTACCTGTTGGCTAATGCCGCTAATGTAGAGGGCTGGAGGTTGGATTTGGTGCAGTATATTTTCAAAAGTTTTAGCTGTTTTTACAGCGCATCAATTACTTTTAAGAATCTTAAGAATTAATCATAATATCTGAAAACACATATCTATTGCATCTCAGGGACAACGAAACATTCAATTTTTGCATCGTTTATGCTTCGTGGCTTCCGAGAACTTCCTTCAGTGGAAGCAGCGCCAGTCCTGTTCTTCAAAACCCAAGTTAATCATAATTTAGTTCTCGTAGTTTATTAAAACAAGTTCGTTAATTTCTTCCAACATTAAAAATTAAATAATTATGGGAGCTGCGTTGGGTATGTTTAATTTAGTAGTATTTTTTTTAAAAAAAAAAAAGTTATTTTCTCGTTAATATTTTCATCATATTCACCTTCTTTCTTTCTTTCTTTCTACTGGAAGGGGACGGAAAATGGATAGAAGGGATTAAAAATGAATTTGAAAACATAAAAATTAAATATGTAATTCGTGAAACCACAAGAACTAATTAATTAGGTTTGCTAAACTACAGTTACAATTGAACTCTTGTAAATTATGGTAGAGCTGATTTTGAAAAAAAAAAAAATTATACCATGACCATAGTAGCGGACACCATCCACTTGGTAACAGTCAATTCCAAAAATCAAATCATAAAAAATAACCCGTTTAGAAATATAAGAAATAAGATTCGAACCAGGAATCCTTATTCCCTAGAGGCCTCTTTTCCGCTTGACTGGTGCTCTGGGTGCAGGAAAACACTACTTCTCATAGCAAAGAACTTGTGAGATGGAACGTGACAGTAACATCTTACTTCTCTTGTGAATGAAAAAACGAAAAGAAAAGGCCCGATGAAGAGAGATTTAAGATGGAAAAATCATGCTGAAACCATGCATGTAATGATAATCAAGGAACAAATTGGCACCGGAACCACCTGTGATGGGTTCGTCTTGAAACCATACAGTCTATGCGAGAAATGGCGCTGCTGCATTTGAATATTATTCAAAACAGCACCATCCATGCCATTTTAGAGACTAATGTTACTGCTAAAACCTATGGCTATACAAGGAACAGTTCAATTAAAAACGAAGGGAGTTCAGAAACAGTAGACAAGAATGAGTTGCATTATAATTATTCCACTCTAGGCTGATTCTTTTTTGTGGGTTCATGCCGCCTCTGGTAAGGGATGCTTGTTTCCTTCAATTTCTAGTTGCAGCTCCGGCATTTGAAAAAGGCATAAAGATAGTTTTGCAACCTAGTCCCAATGAACCTCCCTGTGAAATGTCCACTCGGAGGGATTTAGAGTTTGTTTCCCATCAGCAGCAACAAGATCATATGGTGAATCCTCTGAAAATTCGGTGGGCATGGACTTCCAATGAAGAGATGGAACCCACTCAGCTTCCTTTAGCACCTTCAGAATCTCCTCCACAACTATTTTGCTCCCCTCTGCTGATAAATGAATGCCATCTCTGGAAAAAAGTGGAGGGGGAAACTTTAAAATTGAAAGTTGAAACACGTTACTACCAGTTTAAGTCAACCAAAGACATTCGATTCACATTTTTTATGATTGTTGTGGTAAAAGGAGAAGACAACCTGACAATCTTAAATCATGACGGTACTTTCCAATGGAAGCTAACATTAGCCAGTAAAAATTGTAACAAGCAGGAATTATCTAGTGATTTGTGAGCTAAATTAACCAGCACGGCCTGCCTTTCCATATAGGATGAAGGAGAGACCATCTGTTTAGAGATAACATGTATTGGACTACAGGTTCGTATATACCTGACTCCAATATCCAAAACCAGTGCAAATCTAGCATCCAAATTCCAAAACCAGGAAGTCTTCTCAAGTTTCAACAGAATAAAATTCAAGTTCGATGAGTCCATAGAACATATTTTAGGTTGTGCACTAAGAAAGACCGATGCTTAAAAGACTACTAAACCACAAAAGAAAAACCCTTCTCTCTTTTAATTTTAATACATGTGAACTATGAAGTGTTTGGATTAGGATCACTTCTATCACTGTTCACCACCAAACTTCCATCACTGTGACCACCAAATCCACCCAAAAAGACCATTAAAGTAACCCCTTTCAACCTTGAAAACAACATTTAAATTCAAAATCCATTTTGAATCTCAAATCAAACTCAAAAATTTGATTATTAGTTTTTCAATCTGAAATTTCCAACCTTTAGAACACTGAAATCCAGTGATGGTTGGGTTTAAGACATGAATGCATGAAATCATGTTGATTGAAACTTTCATTTGACAGTGGTCTCACTGCCAAAAGTGATTGGAACCTAACAAAGGGGGTCTTAATTCAAACACACCATGATCTAGATATTAAAAAAAAAAGAGTGTCAATCAAAACGGTTGATAGTTCAAGGTGGCTCGATAAGTTTTAGCCCTAAGAAGACCATCCGAAACAACAACATAATCTAATCCATCAAAGCTGACTAATAATATCTTTTCATCATGGGAAAGCAAACACGTTGATGGCCTAACTTTTCACGGCAATGCAAAAACTGAAAATGGGGATCGTATCTGCAGCCCGTGAATTCCCATAGACAAATGACACTGCAACATACTGCAAACTGTGCAGGCAAGCATTTGGATTTCAACCTGATGTTTTTACACATATCCTAAGATTACGAGCAACTACCTTATAACAACAAAAGTAAACAATCAAGGAGTCTATTATCCAGATTAACAAAAAAAAACGAACAAACAAATATGAGGGTGTTTTTTCTTTCTAAAATAGTTGGGGGGAAAAAATTGGCACTAGCACTAGTCAAAAATGATTTTGAGAAATAACATAGTTCGGTAAAATTCACGTATGGGAATTGTGACATTAAGGTGGTGTTTAGCATTGTGATAGCAGTTGTTTTTCAAAGTGTTTTTCGCTTGAAAATGCATCAAAATAATTTTTATTTTATTTTTTACATCAACACATTAAAACGATCTAAAAATACTATAAAAAAATTAATTTGAAACAAAAAAATAAATCAAAATTTATGAAAAGCGCAGTTGGACCACATAGATAAACAATCTCTAAATGGTTAAAATGGAAGTACATGAATTCCAAGGAAGAAAGAGGAGAGAGAAGAAAAAAGAAAGAAAAAAATCTCGGAGGCACATTGAAGCTTCGATGATGACACC
>Ga0307517_10006429_pt1 | contig 17390 bp, 10 predicted proteins | sample 23_EM_MG_FD_194515 | JGI IMG/M metagenome (GOLD analysis project Ga0307517, IMG submission 194515) | Populus trichocarpa ectomycorrhiza microbial communities from riparian zone in the Pacific Northwest, United States - 23_EM | ecosystem: Host-associated > Plants > Roots > Unclassified | place...
CCCACCTGCCTCTCTCCCTCCTGCGATTTACTCTACGGTCGCAAACCTCGCTTAGGTTACGGTTGATCATGGTATTGCACTGCCTCCTTGGTCTCTCCTAAACGCCGACGCGTCGCCACCTTCCGGTCACTCCCGACCGTTGAGCCACCGCCCCAACCGGATTTCACCGTACGGGTTCTTGGATTTGGCATATTGGCAATAGTAGTTGTATCTAGGCATTTCGTTGATTCTTTTCTTAGTGTTACCTGGGGGCCTGCTGAAGGGTTTGGGTCTCTCTCCTGTACGTTTTTATGAGTTGTTTCCCTACGTGTCTGAGGTGCGAGTCTTAGGTGCTAGGCGGGGGAAGTTTCTTCTATGGTCTCGGGGGGTTTGATTTTTCCTATGACGAGGTGAAGCGGGCGGGATGACGTTTGCTTATAGGTTTTTTATCTCCATAGCTAGCGCTGCATGAGTCTTTTGTACCTTTAAACATAATAACTATTTGATTACAAAAGAAAAAAAAAAAACGACGAAGAGATAGGCTGTCAGAATCTCTTAACCGTCTGGTGGCTCTTCTCAAGGAGCATATGCCAGTATCCAGGCCCTCCCATCACTCCAAACCTTGGTGGACCCCCCACCTGACCATCCTCCGTGGTGAATATCACAAGGCTACTAGAACAGCCAGGAAACACGACTCACCACACATGTGAGAAGTTGCCGGGACCTCCAAGGCGGGGTACTTCAGGGCAATCAAAGCCGCCAAAAACAAACACTGGTCCTCCTTTTTGTTGACCGCCACCCCCCAGAGCCTGTGGACAGCCAAGAGGTTTGCCTACGGTCGTGCCCAACCGCGTTTTCCTTCCCTGCCAGGGGCCCAGACCCCACAACAAATGAATAGTGTCCTCCTGGACCACTTCTTTCCCCCTAAGGAACCCTTCTCCCCACCACCTAGGCTCAGACCAGACAGGTCGGCTCCCCCTCTAACGACAGACGAGATAGCCGCGGCCCTCTCCAAGTGCTCCCCGACTTCGGCCCCGGGCCCGGACGGGGTACCCTACTCCACCTGGAAGCAGGTCAACAAGATCAACCCCTCAATCCTCCTCCACGTACTCGCCCCACTGGTGCTCCTGGGGTACCACCCCGCGTCGCTAAAAAGCTCGAACCGCGTGGTACTTGACAAACCAGGGAAGCCCTCCTACGAATCACCATCCTCCTTCAGGATAATCGTCCTGATCCGCACGATCTCTAAGGTCCTCGAAAGGATCATAGCAGCACGCCTACTGACAGCAGCCCGGCTCAAAGGGCTGTTGCACCCCAACCAATGCGGTTCGCTCCCTGGGCTCAGTACCTACGATGCGTGCCTCACCCTCACCAACGACGTCAAAACCCTCCAGAGGCCCCGTCTCAAGGTCTCCTCCCTGTTTCTGGATATAAAGGCAGGGTTCGACAACGTCGACAACCACACTGTATCCCGAATCCTGAGGGAAGGCGGGATACCCCCCTACTTGGTTTCCTGGGTTTTGTCCTTTCTAGGGGAACGAAGCTGCACCCTGATTTTCCAAGTGGCACCAGGAACCCCTGCCCCAGTCAACGTCGGCGCCCCCCAGGGCTCTCCGATCTGCCCACTCCTCTTTCTTCTCTACGTCGCGCCGCTAGATTTCGGGATCCCTCGGGGTATGATGATCTCGTATGTGGACGACTTTGCCCTCACAGTGGCCTCCCTTTCGTACAGAGGCAACATCCGCCGGCTCCAGGACCTATTCGACAAGCTCGAGAGGAAGGCGTCCCGTTTAGGAGTCTCCTTTTCGGTTGCGAAGACAGAACTGATACACTGGAGAACCCCCAGCCAAAGGCACTCACCGAAGTGCGTCGCACCAATCCAAATCAAGGGAGAATTGTTTCATCCCGGCAACTCTGTTAGGTGCCTTGGGTACTGGTTCACTCCTGCCCTTGACCCCGCCGCACACTTCTCCCGTCGCCTGGCCCTGGCCCAGGGGGCGTTTGCCCTCATTCGTCGCCTCAGCCCGCCCGGAGCGGGCCTCCCCCCCTACCTATGCCACAGACTGGCATCGTCACTAATTGCCCCTATCCTGCTTTACGGCGCGGACCTGTTCTCACCCAGCGTAGGGACGACAACCCGCCTCGACACATTCTGGCGCAAGGTCCAAAGGTGGACCACAAACTGCTTCTCGGCCACGCCCACAGGGATACTTTCGGTGGAATCTTGCCTCCCACCCGTATCCCTCCTGATCGCCCACCGGCAAAGGCTGGCGGCGCTCAGGGTGGTCTGCTCCCCACCCAGCTTGAACCCGGCAACAGCCCGCCTTCATCCCTCGTTCCCTTCGCTCTCGGTGCATCGGGCACCTGACTCCTCACGAGCCTTAACCAGGGGCCTGTCATCCGTCTACCTTCCTCTACACTGGAAAACACCTCGCCCTAAACCACCAATGAGGAACCACATGCCGGTGGATGCGGTGGCTCACAGGACAATTCCCTTTACCTCCGGGCTGTCGAAGATGCCCATGATCAACTCCCACCTGGTTCACCCTGTCCCCGCCCTCCCGCCCCAGTCCTTGATGGACAACACCTACTCCGCCCTCAAGAAACGGATAAGGGAGAAGCTCCTCGAGGAGTGGGCCTCCCTTTTCCCAACACCGGGGTACTACCTACACCCTCCCACGCTGCTTCCGAGGCCTTTCATGGGCCTGGGCAAGTTCATTGCAAGGAGAATCCACCAGATGAGAGCCGGGAAGAGTTACCTGACAGCCCACCCAACCTGGAGGTCCCCCGATGCCGATACCTGCTGCCCCCGCTGCGGCTTGGAGCCTGAAACCTTCGAGCCCGCCGTCCTGTCCTGCCCTTCGAGACAACACAGCAGGTCGCGCCTCCTCTACGGCGTTACTGATGTCGGTCCCGAAGCCCCACTCTGGTCTTCCCTCCCACTGCTAAAAAGACTCGCCACCTTCATAGGCGTCACCTCCACGGGATTTCCACCTACGATGTTCCCACCAACCACTCCCCCATCTTCCCCCCTGTTTTCTCACTCACCCCCCAGGGTACCCCCCACGGTTTTTCGTGTTTTTTCGTTGGCTGAGGTTTAGGGACGTTGGGTTTGCTTTCCTTTTGTCTTAGGTAGGCTTTCCTTTCTAGACGACTAAATTGTTGGTTGTGCTTTCCTTGTTACATGTGGCCGTTGGCCCGGCGGAGGAGAAACCTGCGCGATAGTGGATATTTAACTGGTGCCATGACTTTCTTTTGTTTATGTTTTTGATTTATAGGTTTTGTTCTCTCCATAGCTAGCGCTGCATGAGGCTTTTTGTACCTAAAAACAATGAACGCATGATTACAAAAAAAGAAAAAAAAAGAGGACCAAGAGATAGGCCACGAACCATCTCTCCAGCACCTCCGGCGATTGAAATCTCAACACCACAGGAAATCATCGTCACTTTCCCCCACCCACGTCTCTTCCCCCATCATGGCTACTGCCTAGGGGTTGACGTTAAGCTATCTACCCTCCTCTCCTGAGGCACGCATGCCTCCCCTCCCTCCTTGGGGTTCTTGTTCCTGTTCATCATTGACACCCGCTCATGAAGTTCGGTTTTCCCCCTTACCCCGCACTTGCTTCGCACCTCGCTTGGCATTTTGCACGGTCGGAAAGCTTCTCGCTTCGTTCACGGTCGGCGATATGGCGTCCGGACTCTCGGTCAAAGTAAGGCTTCGGTTCTGCTGGGCTTGTACCTCTGATGGGGAAAGCTTCGGTTAGTAACATCAGGGTCTCGCTCGGTTTCACTGTCGCCCCAAAAGCCCTTGCTATGGCCCTTAGTCGGTTGTGGCTACCCTGCTCGCGATCCTTCCTCTACCCCCCTCCCGGTTCCGTCCGCTGGCACCGTACTGCCCCATAAGCTGGCACCTTACTGCTAATCCACTTCCCCGGCTAGCACCCTACTGCTCCCCCCCCCCACCGGCTGGCACCCTACTGGTACTCACAGGCTGGCACCCTACTGCTACTCACCGGCTGGCACCCTACTGCTCATCATCGTTGGCTGGCACCCCCTCTGCCCGGTGGCTCCGCTCGCCTACCTGTCTCTCTCCCTCCTGCGATTTACTCTACGGTCGCAATCCTGGCTTAGGTTACGGTTGATCATGGTATTGCACTGCCTCCTTGGTCTCTCCTAAACGCCGACGCGTCGCCACCTTCCGGTCACTCCCCACCGTTGAGCCGCCGCCCCAACCGGATTTCACCGTACGGGTTCTTGGATTTGGCATATTGCCAATACTAGTTGTATCTAGGCGTTTCTTTGGTTCTTTTCTTAGTGTTACCTGGGGGCCTGCTGAAGGGTTTGGGTCTCTCTCCTGTACGTTTTTATGAGTTGTTTCCCTACCTGTCTGAGGTGCGAGTCTTAGGTGCTAAGCGGGGGAAGTTTCTTCTATGATCTCGCGGGGTTTGATTTTTCCCATGACGAGGTGAAGCGGGCGGGAAGACGTTTGCTTATAGGATCTTTATCTCCATAGCTAGCGCTGCGTGAGTCTTTTGTACCTTTAAACATAATAACGATTTGATATAAAAATAAAAATAAAAAAAAAAATAAAAAAAAGGACCAAGAGATAGGACACGCTTCTCGCAAACTTCTCCCCCCCCCCTACATTTCACATACAATCTCAACTTTACCCCGCTTTGCGTCCGGATCAAACCCCCCGCCCACTTTTCCGCACCCACTCGTCACTATGGCAAACCCCCACAACCTTCCCCCAGGGAACGCAGCCTTTGGCAGGCTCTCAGCCCTCAACTCCCCCCTCCCATCGCGTTCGGGTACTCCTTCGACACATCACCCCATCGAGTTCATGATGAGGCAACTCGCTCAGGCAAGGAGCGCCCTCAGACTCAGCAACCAAGATTTCCCGGACCTCAGCCCAGACGCGCAGGCCGGCACTCTCCCCATTGAATCCATCACGATCGTTCTGCTCTCCCACCTCATCCAGGGCCTGGTAACCGTCTCACACGAGCTGAGCGGGGTAACCCAGGCTGTCGCAACCATCTCCCAGGAAAACGAGAACCTCAGGGAGGAGCTCCATGACATCTCCTCTCAACTCGCAAACCTCCCCCACACACAAGAACAACCAACCGCTCCCGGGATCGCCGATCTCGAGGCATCCATACGTGACCTGTCACATCGTGTGTCAGCCCCGGTCCCTGCCCCCATGGCTCAGGCCCCTCCCCCACCGAGAAGACCCCAGGCCCCCCCAACTGCCGGCCCCCACCCTTCAAGGAAAGGAAAAGAAAGGGCCCGTGCACCACCCACACCTCCCTCAGCCGCCGCTGAGGACCCTAAATACCTCATACCATTCTACGATACGAGGCTTGGCAAGGCCTTCGGGGACCCCGAAAGGTACACCAGGCTGTATCCCAACTCCTACGAAGCCGGTGAATTCCGGAAGGGAAGGTACGACCTCGACTCCTTCACCCCAAGCCACCTCCACCCTGATGTCCACCCATCCCCCTCTTACGCGCAAGCTGCCTCCGGCTCAGGCTCGGGCGGCAAGGGCAAAAGCAAAGCTGGGAAGCCTCCTTCCCCCCAACAAGTCGCGAGCGCGGTCACCCCTCCTGTTAAAAAGGGGCCTCCCTCTCTTCCAGGTGCCCAACGACGCTTCTTTGCTCCTCGCCAGTCCCCGTCCCCTCACCCAGACGCTCTCACAATTGCCGCCACTTTTCCTGACATCGCCGCTCGCGTCCTCCACAAATCGAACTGCCTCCTCCCCCTTGGCTTCACTGCTACTGTCAACCCTCGTGGCTCCGTCACCCTGACCGTCACTGACAAAGCAACCCCCGCCGCCTCGTACGCCCCATATTTCGACTCCCTCACCAGGGCCCTCAATCAGTCCTTCCCGGTAGGAGAAAACCCCTGGTGCACCCTCGTCCTCGCCCCCACTGCCGTTCAACTAGCCATTCACGGCCTCCCCCTACCTTTCCTCCCCCAAGATGAAGAGGAACTCTTCCCATATGTCCGGCAAGCAATCCTCAACGACAAAGCGACCCAGATTCTCTCAGCCAGGTACCTTAACCCTAGCAGAGATTCTAGGGTGACCAAGCAGGCCACTTCGGTGGTTATCACCGTCGACCCCCACAACGTTTCAGCCCTCACTTCAGGGGTCGTCATCCTCTCTCAGAAACGCAAGGTCGAACTTGCCTTCTCCTCCTCCAGAACCTCCCAGTGTAAGAACTGCTGGAGATACGGACATGCCCATCAACGATGCCCCGCCACCCGCCCCACGTGCCCCATTTGTGCGCTTCATCATACCCGCGCGGCTCACAGATGCCAGAATCCAACCTGCCCCAGGACCGGGAACAATAAGCCAGTCCCATCCTGTTGTCGGACCTCGCCCCCCCCATTGCTGTCACTGCGGTGGTGACCACACTGCCACATTCAGGGAATGTCCGGCTCGACCTCCCCCGCCTGTCCCAACCGGAACCGACTCGCCAGCCCCCGCCCCAACCGGTCAATACCCTATGGATTTGGCGGTCGATGGCGGTCCGGCACCCACTACTTCCCCATCCGGGAAGGGTCCCCTTGAGGTGGATCTCGTAACCCCCAGGCAACCCCCCCCAGCCGGACCCTCCACACGTCCTGGCACTACTCACGGCTTCGGTGGTCCTCTCCCCCTGGAGGAGCCCAGCCCTTCCCCCGCCTCTTCGACTCGTCTGGTTCGTCCCGGTAATGAATAATCAACCAGTGCCCCCTCCCCGGGGTCAAGGACCGGTCCCTGCCCCTGCGTTTCTTTCCATCATTCAACATAACTGCCTTGGGAGCTGGAATGTTTTTCTTTCCCTGTTTGAGTCGTTCAAAGAAACGACCACCTACCCCTCGATAGTCCTCTTACAGGATCCACCTGTTAACAAGGCACACCTTCCTTCCTTTAATGGTTTCAAGTCCTTCTTTCCCCCTGTTAGGAAGCCACGAGTGGCAGCCTACGTTCATATGTCTTTTCTTTCCAACTAGACGGTGCTCCCCAGGTTCAAAGGGGTGGATGACGTTCTCTCTCTAGACATCTCCTCCAACGAGCCTCTTTTTGGCACCGCCTTCCACTCATTCGGGATAATTAATGCTTACTCCACCAACACCGTGGAACACAGAGTCCACTCCGTCTCGCCAGAAGTTCTTTTTCCCGACCTTGGGTTTCCCCTCCTAGTTTTAGGAGACCTCAACATCCACAACCCCCTCTCGGACCCTCTACGGCACTTCTCAGACCGGGAGATCTCTTCCTCGACTCCCTACTTTGAGAAAGCGGCAGAATCCGGCTTCGCCCTCCTAAATCCCCCGGGTGAGTACACTAGGTTCCCCCGGTGGGCAAAGCACGCCCTTCGGTTATAGACCTAGCCTTTGCGAACCCCCCCCTCCTTCCCCGCGTCAAGAGTTAGGAAGCCTCCCTCCCCTCGACGGGTTCCGATCACATACCAATAACAATCACCCTCGCCACGCCATCCCCAAACCAGAAACCCCCACGCCCGCGTTGGGCAGACACGGACTGGGAAACCCACGACCCGATCGTTAAGGGTTTTAAGGTCCCGGCCGCACCGGCATGCCCCACCCCTCTGCAGCTGGACGAATGGATGTCAGAATCACTGAACCGTCTGGTATCTCTCCTGAAAGAGCACACGCCGGTATCCAGGCCATCCCATCACCCCAAACCTTGGTGGACCCCTCACCTGTCTACCCTCCGTCGTGAATATTACAAGGCCGCCACAGCGGCCAAGAAACACGACACCCCACACATGCGGGAAGTTGCCAGCAACTCCGGGGCGGTGTATTTCAAGGCAATCAAAGCCGCTAAAAATAAGCACTGGTCCTCCTTTCTACTGGCCGCCACCCCCCAGAGCCTGTGGACCGCTAAGAGGTTCGCCTACGGGTGTGCCCAGCCGTGGTTCCCCTCCCTCCCAGGGGCCGAGACCCCGATACAGATGAACAATGTCCTTTTGGACCACTTTTTTCCCCCGAAGGAACTCTGCTCCCCGCCACCCAGGCTCAGGCCACCCAGGTCGGCAACCCCCTTGACGACGGACGAGATAGCTGCGGCTCTCTCCAAGTGCTCCCCGACCTCGGCACCAGGCCCAGACGGGATACCCTACTCTATCTGGAAACAGGTCAACAAAATCAACCCCTCAATACTCCTCCATATACTTGCCCCGCTGGTCCTCCTGGGGTATCACCCCCCATCACTGAAAAGCTCGAACGGGGTGGTGCTTGATAAACCGGGGAAGCCCTCCTACGAATCACCCTCCTCCTTCAGGATAATCGTCCTGATCCGCACAATCTCAAAGATCCTGGAGAGGATTATATCAGCCCGCCTACTTGCGGCAGCCCGGCTCAAGGGGCTGTTGCACCCCAACCAATGCGGTTCGCTCCCTGGGCTTAGCACCTACGACGCGTGCCTCACCCTAACCAACGACGTCAGAACCCTGCAGAGGCCCCGCCTCAAGGTCTCCTCCCTGTTTTTGGATATAAAAGCAGGTTTCGACAATGTCGACAACAAAACTTTGGCCCGAACCCTGAGGGAAGGCGGGATACCCCCTTATCTGGTTTCCTGGGTTTCGTCCTTTCTAGGTGAACGAAGCTGCACCCTGATTTTCCAAGGGGCACCAGGGACCCCAGCCCCAGTAAACGTCGGAGCCCCCCAGGGCTCGCGGATCTCCCCACTCCTCTTTCTTCCCTACGTTGCGCCACTGCATTTCGGGATCCCTCGGGGTCTGATGATCTCCTATGTGGACGACTTCGCCCTCACAGTAGCTTCCCTCTCCTATCGTGGCAACATCCGACGGCTCCAGGATCTCTTCGACAAGCTTGAAAGAAAGGCGGCCCGCCTAGGCGTCTCCTTTTCGGTCGCGAAAACTGAACTGATACATTGGAGGACCCCCAGCCAGAGGCACTCCCCGAAGTGCGTCTCACCTATCCAAATCAAAGGGGAGCTGTTCCACTATTACCCTAGCGGGAATAGCTTGCATAATTATGCGCGAGGTATATGCCACCATAGGGGAGAGCATATATCCGAACCCAAGCTTCCGGAGTAGGGACTTCCCGGAGGCATCTGGGAGACTACTCTGGAAACCTCAAAGAGTTCACGTTTCAAGATATGGCGAACTGATTGGAACGATGATTAGAGAACTAGTTCTCTATTCTTACTAATGCATACGCATTATGCATTGATAGATGAGTATCGGACTTGATCACTCCATACTCATGATACTATTGTTATGTAGCCATTTAGACTACATATTCCATTATAGTCTATCAGGACGAAGAGATCGAACACTCACTACTGGTGGAGTGGGGACACCCTCAGAAGAAATAGCAGTCGGGAGATTCTCAGAGTCAAGCTGCGCAAGATTCAGGGTCAAATAGTGTTCGCACTTTGTTCTGACGAACTGAATTCTTAGAAAGATACTTTTTTACTAGAGAAGTCAAAGTAGCGTGAACATTAGTATAAATAGTAGGTCTCTCCCCGATGGTTGAGAACATCATCAAGCAACGGAGAAGAGACCTTAACAATATTATAAGTTATTACGATATTCTTCTATTACTTTATCGAACAAATTCTTCTTGAGCCTTCCTGACCTATAATCGGTTGTCTCGAATATCCTCGGCCTAGATACCTCGGAATCCTACCGTGTTAGCTACCCCGTAACACTATATTGTTATTCTTCAGTCACCAAGGCTCCTATGTTGACAGACATCCTTGTCTGCTTTATCCTTTATTATCTTTTTTTCATCTTGGAAGAAACACCACAGGCTGCCATTGTCGCACCTGAACCCACGATCACCGAAGATTCGGATTCCATAAACGATTGGGAACCTGAATCAGAAGGAGGCATAACTTTACCTTGTTCCTCTCCTTCACCACCTCTTGGCTTAACCCGCCCTTCCACACCAGAGACTATTATTCTTTCAACACAAGTCATCGAACAAGTGGAACGAAATCAAAAAGTTCTTCAGGACCTTATTGACGCTGAAGAACAAAATTGGTGGGTAACTAAACAAGGGTCCTTTCGCCACCCTTTCCCTACTTTAGCGAAAGGTCGAAACAAGGCTCGACGATATTGGAGAGTTAGAAATCCCCTTCCAACTTAAAGGATCACTAACCTCCACCATGGCCCTCGTGAGCCCCAATTCTCCTCACCCGGAACTGATCAGTAATCCCGATCAACCTATGGAAGATGACGATTCTTCCACCGCTCATGCTTCCTCATTCGACCCGTCCTCCCGTGCTATGACCACTACCTCAAATCCAGGATCGGTCATACACTCACCCATGAGTCGCTCCCATAGTGCGCAATTCCGTGTTGAGAAAAATACGTCACGATCAAACTCCCGTCAACGCGCAAGAAACACTACGAACCAAATGGAACTTCTTAAGCAACAAATCGGACTAGCCTTCCAACATATTTCGTCATCCATCAATCAAAGTCAAGACGAGAACTTGATAGCCTTGGATGCTTTATCAGAAGATGCTAGGGCCCAGTACACTACCCTGCAATTATTACAGACAAGGTTAGCAAAGGGCGAATTAATTGTTCACAAGGAACTCCAGGATGCTAGAAACGCACTAGCAACTCTCGAAGGAGCAACACATGACGAACAGGAACGGCTAAAAATAGCTATTGCACAAGAATTTGGCCGCCAAGAAGCTCAGCAAAAGGAAAACGCCAAATCTTCGGAGGTCCGAGATAAAATATTGGAAGCTGAAGTAATAACCCTTAAAGCGCAATTTGCTGAACAACTCAAAAAACAGGACCTTGAATGGCAACGAGTCCTGACACATCAGGAAGATCGTGCTGCGGAATTGTTAAATCAACAAAAAACCAATGCAGCCGAACACCATCACAGGGACCGGCAAGCAGTAAAGGAACTCCTGGACAAACAAAATCAGAAATTCCAAGATGCAATACAAGCCCTGACGGATAGAATAGACCATCACGAAAGACCCAGCTTTACCATCCCGCCTACCGAGGCAGGAGATGGTGACCCAGGACCTTCAAACCAGGGACAATTTGATCCTTGGAATCCTCCGCAAAACCCTAATCCCGATAAACGATCAGCTTCAACTCCCCGGCAAAACAAAGGGAAAGAGGTTGACCGCGGAGGACATTATCAACCACCTCCACCACCGCCAAGTAATATTGGCAGTAATCCAGACCCAGACCCTAGTGACCATGACGACGATGACGACAAAGGGGGAAACGATGGTAGGGGCAGAAGAGGCGGTCGTCCGAATCGCAACGCCCAGAGACCATCTGTTCCTAGAGATACATCTCCCCGTACGAGAGGCATATTAGAATTCTTGCAACAACTCAGTACACCAAATCGATCAATAAAAAATACGGCTAAACCTCCTTACTTTTTTCAAGGCGATGATAACCAGGATGTTAGAAACTGGCTAACCGCATGTGAAGATTATTTTGATCGAAACCCTTATCAATGGGAGAACCACTCTCATCGCATTGTTTTCGCCCTCGGTAAAACCAAGGGAAACAAGGTAGCCCATTTCGCGGAAAAATACGGAAAGGTCATGGGAGGAATAGGTGGCTTCACTAGAGATCCCGATTATGCAACATGGGAGAGATTCCGACAAGAGATTATCAAAAGATATATCGGTATCGAGGAAGAGCGACGAGCCCTAGATGAAATGGACAGAATCAGCTATAAGGGCAAAATCGATACATACCTCCTCCTCCTCGAAAATCTCAACATCAAAGCAGGACTCTCGGGAATAGCGTGGAGGGTCCGTGTCGAAAGTAAACTCCCTCAAGAAATATTACGACGTCTATCCCATTTTTCATTCGCCACTGATGAAGACTGGATGGAAATTTTAAGAAAAGTGGGTAGGCAAGAGGAGGAACTCCTGGAAAGAGGAAAATTAACAAAATCCCTAACAACCCTGGATGCACCCCCTCCTAAACGAAAACGAGACGAATTAGACTGAGGTTGCAACACCAAATACGAAAGGAAGGGGTCAGATAACAAAGCTGGAAAGGGATCTTCCCGATGGAAAGCTCCTTGAAATAACCCCGCCAAAAATAAAAACAATACTGTTGCGAAGGACGAGCATACCGATTGGATAAAGGCACACGATGGAATCAAGGACGATGTGGTTGAAAAACGAAAAAAGGAGAAACGCTGCACGCGTTGCAGCATGGACAACCACACCTGGAGAAAATGCCGTAAGCCAATTTTGGTTGCCGCAACCTTCGCATACAAAAATAGGGGAAACCCTAAACAACCATTTAAACCAAGAACCAGCACACTTGCAGTGCACCAACCTCCTCCAGCACGACAAGAACAACCTCCAAAGGTTAACTTAATACGACAAGAAAGGCCAGCGCAAATCTGGGAATTATCCGATACAGAAATGTCATAGGTGTACGCGTCGCAAATTATCTAAGTATTCTCTTTCCTCAGTCTATAAGTCCTTATTCATCTCGCTTAGCGGACAAACTAGGGCGGATGTCACCGTGTCCTTAAGAATGACAAGGGCACGAGCAAGTCGCGTCTTAGATTCGAGAAGCAAGCAGATACAACTTATTCTTAAGGCAAGCAGGAAGTGATTAAGAACATGTTTTCACACACGTTACACCTCGGCATGTTTCGGAAATTCTTGGCAAAGTCTTGGCGCTCGTACAAAAATTCTCGCTGCAGAATGCGGGGATACCACACCTGCAGGAACCGGCGAACATGGAGTAAGGGGACTGGTGGATGGTACCTTCCTAAGAAGGAACCCGGGGTTTTTGCCTTCCGAGAAAGGACTTTTGAGTTGCCTCCCGAAGGAGGACTTTTTCTTTCCCCCGAAGGGGTCAGGTATTCCTAATTTGGAACGGTTTTCCCATTTTATCGACTTGGGTGTCTAGGGAGAAGGATCAGGGGTCGTGAAACCCCCTGGGCTTTCCCGGGCCCAAGGTGCCACCAGTACAAATTACATTTGTTCTTGCCAGAGACTGGACTCGAACGCCTGACCCTACGGGTGAAGATAGGTGGGCCTGCCCTATCTCACCAACTAGACCATGGCGAACGGTTCAGAAATACAATCATATGATCATGTATTATACCCCAACCTCAGGTAACCTCAAAACACCAAAAAACGCGTTTATGCGACAACAACTCAAACTATGCAACAAACAGACAGAGTTGCTAAGACAACCACGTTACACGAAAGATAAGTTTTGTTTACTTTTATCGTTTGTTTATTTTTGTGTGTTGTTTTATTTTTGCATTGATTGGCGTTGGGATTTGGCTCGTTTAGTGAGCTTTATAACTTCGGGAACCTCGCGGCAGGGGGTAAAGACTGCATGTAGTGGGTTGCCCGGAAGTATAAAATATTTTGATCATTTATTCTAGAAGGTTTGTCTGAGGAGAACCATTTGGTCGAAACAACGCGGGCGTTGTAACAAACACCCAACTATACGACACCCACGATGCCTTCTAAGCGAGGTAAACAACAATCTTACGGTCGCGTTAAGCGAACCGATATTACTATCAATGAACCACGCCTCTATGATTGTCCCGAGGGACATGCACTCATTTACATCCTCCGCAAACGCTATCAAATCCCAGTCTTGTTAGACTCTGGATCGAATATTTTCCTTATCAACGAACAACTCGTTAAAGACCTTCACAGCCCTTACCACTCTCCGGCTGATGCAGTCCAAATCCAAGGTTTCACTGGAGAAGCAATATCTTCCGGTGGATCACACTTTACGAAACCTCTCTACCTAGAAATAGGGACAAACAAACACTTATCGCTTGTTTCCTGCGAAATAGCTCCGGCAGGAAAGTATGGAATGATCATACCTTTTGGGTGGTGGCATCAAGAACACCCGATCAAAAATATTGCCAATCCAGATGCGTGGTGCTTTGATGATACTGACTGCCAATCACATCTACTCCCCGAAGATGAAGGAATCTCGGTAGAATGGGATGCAGATGTGCTAAACGATCCAAACGCAGTGCTTATAGGCAGGATTGAAAGGATTGATGAAGAAAAGGTTACAATCATCGATCGCCTGCCAGATCAGTACCACGATTACCTAGACCTATTCAGACCTTCTACGGCGGAAAAACTTGCGCCTCGTCGTACCTTCGATCATGCCATCGATCTCAAACCCGATACCCAACCACCTTGGGGCCCGATATATCCGTTATCACAGAAACAGCTTGAAGCCCTTCGGAAATACCTTGACGATATGCTCAACCAAGGAAAGATTTCCCCCAGCAAGTCCCCCGCAGGCGCACCAATCCTTTTTGTACCAAAACCTGACAGTCGCTTACGGTTAGTTGTTGACTACCGGGGCTTGAACAAGGTTACAGTACACAACAAATACCCCATCCCCTTAATGACGGAATTGAGCGATCAGGTCCGTGACGCTCAGATTTTTACAAAGCTAGACCTGAAAGACGGCTTTCATTTAATCAGAATACGAAAAGGGGATGAGTGGAAGACGGCTTTTCGAACCCGTTATGGCCATTACCAATATCGGGTTATGCCATTTGGATTGGTTAATGCACCCGCTACCTTTCAAACTATGATGAACGAGATATTGCAAGAATTCCTAGATCAGGGAGTCGTGGTATACATTGATGATATCCTAATCTACTCTGAGACAGTAGAAGATCACATATTACTCGTTCGAAAGGTCTTGCAAAGACTAAGGGAATATCGAATGGCCATCTCCTTGGAAAAAAGCGTGTTTCATGTAAAAAAGGTGGATTTTTTGGGATATGTGGTTTCAACCGACGGCGTAACCATGAACGAGCAAAAGGTCGAATCAATTAAGTTATGGAAAGCCCCGGCCTCGGTTAAAGATATCCAAATCTTTATTGGGTTTGCTAATTTTTACCGCCGTTTTGTAAAAAACCTCTCGGCAATCTGCACACCTATTACCAACCTACTAAAAGCGGACCCTAAGAAATTTTCCTGGGGAAAAGAACAACAGGAAGCCTTCGAAGACCTAAAACGTCGATTCATCTCGGCCCCTATCCTATGTCACTTCTATCCAGATTTAAACACCGTGGTCGAAACAGATGCCAGTGACTATGCACTTGGTTGCATCTTATCACAATTCCACGGCAAAAGGCTTCATCCTGTGGCTTTCCACTCTCGCAAACTCTCCCCGGCCGAACGCAATTACGACATTCACGATAAAGAGCTGTTAGCTATCGTTGTCGCCTTCATGGAATGGAGACATTACCTAGAGGGAACGGAAAAGCCGGTAACAGTCTATACTGATCATCAAAACCTCCAGTATTTCCTTACAACAACCGTCTGGACGCATAGGCAAATAAGGTGGGCTCAGAAATTATGTGGCTTTAACTTTAAAATAGTCTATCGTCCCGGAACCAAAGGAGGCAAGCCAGATGCTCTGAGTAGGCGGCCGGAGTACCGCCCTGAGGAGGGAGCTACGCATCGCGAACAACAAATTCTGCAACCAAAGCACATCGGAAAATTCCAGATCGCCGTTGTATGGTGTTCAAATGCGGAACAGCTCCAAAAGGGATTGCCTCAAATGGAAAAGGAAACGGGAATTCGGGTACAAAGACTCTCCGAAGACGCACGGATCCCAACAAAAGGGTCAAAGCTAGCGGCAGGACATGACCTCTACAGTAGCGCAGATATCAACATCCTGGCAAATAACCGAGCCCTGGTTAAGATTGACTTAGCCATCGCAGTACCAGAAGGAACCTATGGTCGTATAGCACCTAGGAGTGGTTTGGCAACCAAGGGAATCTCGGTAGACGCAGGGGTTATTGATGCTGATTATAGAGGGGAAGTCAAGGTCCTACTCGTTAACTACAATAGTACGGATTATGAATTTAGGAAAGGTGACCGCATAGCTGAGTTGATTGTGGAACGGTTGGATGATCAAGATTGGATGGAGGTAGAAGAGTTGGATGTGACGGAAAGGGCAGAGAAAGGGTTTGGAAGTAGCGGGCTAGGAGTAGAGTTAAAAGAGGTTCAACCAACGATATGCTTCCTTCAAGCAGATGGAAACCATCAGTTCTACGACCCTTTCAATATTAATCAACACCCTGTACTACGCAAGGGACAAGTCCTCCTATCTAACGCAATTATCGCTAAAGCCAGCTTAAGAAAATTCGAAGAGGATTTCCTATCATCGGTTAAAGAAGCGGCATTGGAGGATGAGAACTGGATGCGAAGAAAAGAAGAGTTAGAAACCTTAACGAAGGAAGAAAAGGAACTGCCTAAGCAATGGTCAATATCCGAAGGCCTACTCTACTACAAAAATCGACTATTCATTCCCGATAACAAAGATCTGCAAACCCTTATCGCTAACAGTTGTCACGATTCTGAGATAGCAGGACATTTCGGACAAGAAAAAACCCTGGAAATTATCACACGAGATTTCTATTGGAAAAAGATAACTGATTGGGTAAACGACTATGTCCGATCCTGTACGACTTGCCAACAGGCGAAAGCCCCGAGACATGCTCGCTTTGGGCTACTTAGTCCCCTACAAGTGCCTTATGCAGCTTGGGCCTCTACACCGGTAGACTTTATCACGCAGCTACCGAACTCAGCAGGGTATACTCAGATTATGGTTGTAGTAGACCGATTCACAAAAATGGCCCACTTTATCGGATTACAAGAAAACGCGACCGCTAAAGAGGTGGCAGAAGCATTCCTTAAAGAAGTATGGAAACTTCACGGGCTACCATCGGAAATTTTCTCGGATATGGATGCGAAGTTTGCGGGAGAATTTTGGGAATCATTGTGTAGAAGACTTGGGATTAAGAGAAAAATGTCGACAGCTTACCACCCCCAAACTGACGGACAAACTGAAAGAGTCAATCCAGTGTTGGGAGGGTATCTTCGAATATTTGTCAACTATGATCAGGACGACTGGTATCACCTCTTACTCCTAGCCGAATACGCCTACAACAACTGGGTTACAACCGCACATGACATGACCCCCTTCTTCGCAAACTACGGATATCATCCGCAAACCGAATGGCAAAAAGAACGAGAAGCACAAAATCCAGGAGCCAACCTTTATGCCCACTGGATGCAAACGATACATCAACAAGCGAGACAATCACTAGAACGGACAAGGGAAGCTATGGGACGATATTACGATCGAAAAGCTAAGCAACAACCAGACTTTGAAATTGGCGACTTGGTTATGCTCAATGCAAAAAATATCCGAACGAAACGCCCCTCTAAGAAGTTAGCTCCAAAACTTTACGGTCTCTTCAAAATCCTAGAACAAAGAGGAGAACTCGCCTACAAGTTAGAAATATCGGATCGATGGAAAATCCACCCTGTATTCCATGTGTCGCTTCTCGAGCCCTACCGAACTTCTACTCGACCTGCCCGAGAACAACCACCGATGACCCCAGAAGAGATAGATGGAG
>Ga0307517_10006430_pt1 | contig 17390 bp, 8 predicted proteins | sample 23_EM_MG_FD_194515 | JGI IMG/M metagenome (GOLD analysis project Ga0307517, IMG submission 194515) | Populus trichocarpa ectomycorrhiza microbial communities from riparian zone in the Pacific Northwest, United States - 23_EM | ecosystem: Host-associated > Plants > Roots > Unclassified | place...
TTTTAAATTTGTTTCTTTTTTTTTTTTTTGTTGAAAAAATTGTCAGTTTTTTTTTAGCCACTAGAAAATACATTAAATGCATCGTCTGACTTTTCTTTCCAAAAACAACTGGGGCAAAAAAAAAAAAAGAAAAAAAGACCTAGTGATGCAAAACCTAACAAAATAGGCTAGCAGGTTGGCCTAACAATTTTTTTAAAATTAATGTTTTTTATATGTTTTTTTTTTAAATTATTTTTTATTTATATTTAAATTAATACTCATTCTTTTTTCTTTTTTTTTTAGAGAGCTTCTTACTTTTTTGGTTATTTTGTATGCATTTAATTTTTGAAGAGGTTTTTTCTTACTCATATATATATATAGATGAACTTTATTTTTTAAAATAAAAATTATTTATTTTCAGATAATATTTTTAATTTGTGTAACCTTGCATATTTTTATTTTATTTTATTCAATCAATTTAAAGTGTGTATCTTTTTCTATTATTGTTTGATTGAATAAAAAAATTATTTTAATAAATAAATTTCACGAATACAATCGGGAAAGTATCTTGTCTTGCAAGATTAAATATCTTGATCTATACCTGTCTCTCGATTTTTCTTGTTTTATTTTTACTTATTGTTTATGATCTTTTTATTTATTTATTAACACACATAGTTCTCAATATATTTTACTACATGTATGTATAAACTTTTTTATTTTCACTTAGAATTTTTTTAACTACAAAAACGTGTTGGAAACGCATGTGTATACAATTTTTTACGTTGGAAAAAGAAATATATAACCCGCGGCAAAGCGTGAGTCAAATATCTAGTAGAAACTCTAAATTGTATGGGGTTTTCACTGTAGCAATCCACAATGAAAACCCTACTTTACCCTTATATAAATTATCCACTTAACTACCAATGAGGGGTAAGATGGTCTTTTTAATGGGACACATATGTCATTGCCAAATTATTTAGGGTCATAATGGTCTTTTTGTATTGTTTAGAAACATTGTAATAACTAAAATAACCTTAGAAGCAAAAATAACGAACTGGTGTCTAAGGGCTTTATTGACATTTTCTTTTTTTAAGCACAATTGAATTATTTAACTACTCTCGAAATCAAGAAAATTAAAACTTCATTGCAAGGGCTTTTTGGTTTTTTTTACTCTTAGTTCTTTTGTAATACTCACATTGCATAAGATCCAATTTAGTCTTTTTACTTTTTAAGCACAATTAAACTACTTAAATGCCTTTATAATAAAAAAAAAATTAAAACTTCCTTGCAGGGTATTTTGGTCTTCTTCTCTTGATTTTTATGTAATACTTATGCTGGATTTGGAGCAATTTAATATTTTAGCATAGATAAAATATTAATAAAAAAACGTTGTTAGTATGTGCGTGTGGATGCCACCTATGCCTTCCGAGTGATCCGTGTAGCATCATACAACCATCAAATATCGTTGTCTATGGTGGTTTTTGAAGTGTGTTAATGTTCTCTTATTAGTGATGTGACACATGTCGGTGGAAGTGTGATGGTTTGTTGTTAGTGAGCCTTTTTTTTTTCTTCTTTTCTCTCTCTTCCCAAAAAAAATAAAAGTTGACCCTATTTGTTTTTGGTATTTCAATTTCAATTCTTTTTCTTTTGATTTATGATTTTTGTTCTTTTTCCTTTTTATAAAAGCTTTAATTATTTTCAATTTAGTCCTTTAATTTTAATTTTTCATATATTATTTTTTCAATTCGGTCCTTATTATTATGAGTTATAATTTTTTTCCTTGGCCTTTTTGTAATAGTTTTATTGGTTTTCATTTTCATCTTTCAATCCAAGTTTATCGTGTATTTTTTTTTCTAATTTAGTCCTCATTGATTGATTTTTTTCCTTTTGTTAAAGTTAATTTTCTTTTCAATTTAACTCTCCAATATAAAATTTTGGGTTGCCATCTAATTTATTTTTATTTCAATTTTCACCCTCAATATTTTAATTACCTTTTTTTTTATTTATTTCAGATCCTTTTGTGTAATTGTTTTTATTTTCAATTTTATCCTTTAGCATTTGATTTGTTAGGGATCGGGCTTCGTGGTTTTTCTATATATGGTGCTTCTGGTTTAATGACCAAGGTCACGAGTTTGAAAAGTTAACGCTAGTCAACACCCTGTTTTTTTGGAATATTTTCTTTTCTAATTTCATCGTTTGTTATTAATTTTTTTAAAGATTGGCTTTGTGATTTAATTTCTTCAATTTCTTTTCTATCAGATTATTCTAATCTCATGACCTTAGCCATTGGTTTTGTAGGTTAACCTGATTTGACTCACTCTTTATTACTTATATTAAATATCTATCACGCTAACTTAGGTTCAGTTGGACAAGTTTTTTGTCCCTTTTTTTATCCAGTTAGACACCATATTCCAAATATTTGGAGATAAATAATAGGACCCTAACAAAGATGAAATTTGTCTTAAATGAGGACGGTGCATTGGTTCCTAAAGATCAAGTTGGCGAGGAAGAGGATGATAAAAAAGATGAATAACAAGTTGGTGATGATGAATTTGCTAATATGTTTGAGACACCACCTCTAACTTCCTCTCCTGAAGATGTTGGTGCTAGCTCATGAAGATCTAAGATGGATGATCGCCTAGCCCATATTTAGGCTGATGTGAGTTATCTTTAAAAATCACAAGCACACATCCTCTCTAATCAACAGCATATGGCTGACAATATACGAGATATCAAGGATATGATGACTAGCTTGCTCTCTTGCTATCAATCACTCTAAATGATTGTACCATGAACTTCTCATGTTTTTTATTTTACTTTCTTTTCCTTTCTATAATATAATGAAGGTATATTTTGAATATTATATTATGTTTCTCTAATTTTTTTCACTTTTCTTATTTATTTTTTATTGATAACAAAGGGGGAGAGAAAAACTTATTGTGAATAACCTAATAGAAAAAAAAATCACAAAGCCCTTTTTTTTTAAAAAAGAAAAACAATGTTAACATGCGTTAACTTTTCAAACTCGTGACAAAAACACTCTATTTAGAAAAACTACAAAAATTAATTTACAATCAATCAAATATTGAAGGATATAATTAAAAAAAATTTAACTATACTAAAGGATCCAAAAGAAAAGGAATATTGATTAAAACAATGAAGATGAAAATTGAAAGAAAAATATTTTTTTATTGAAATGTAAAATTGAAAAGAAAAATCAATTTAACAAAAAAAAATCAAAAGAACAAGAATCAAATTGAAAAAAAAAATCACAAATTGTGATTCGAGAATGAAATTAAAAATAAATAATAATTTTATAAAAAAACAAGAATAAAAAATAAAAAAATAATATTTCAGGGATGATTATACATGGGATATTGAAAAATCTAGTTTCTGAGTCCAAGATTTGTAGCATCAAGTGATCCAATCTGTTTCCCATGGATAAGTTAATAGGATTCATTTCAAAATCATGTCAAGCAAGCTGATGTAATGGTGAAAGCATAGACTATATTCACGTTGTCCGAAACCATGATTATTACATTTTATTTATGTACTATGATAATTACATGGAGGAAATATTCCCTTCAAGCTAAGATTCTTGTTCAATTAGAGGTCCTGTAATTTACAGGACCATCTTTAAGTTTAAAACTCAGCCAGGTTCAATCCACAAGTACCAAACCACTAATTAGCTTGGTTTTATTAACTTTATCGAACTCATAGCCTAGCTTCAAGCATCCTTTGTCTGTTAACCCTTGCAATGAAGTCATCAGCCCTTTTGTTCAATTCCTCTGTAGGCAAACTGAGGGCGTCTTCCTGTAAATCCTTTCTTTCCTCGTGTACTTTCAAATTTGCCTCAGCCATTCCTTTCCCTTCATTCTTTTTTCCGTTTTCGCAAGTTCTGCTACGTTTTTCTTTGGAAGATTTCCCCATGTTTGTCTCTTTCTTCTGTTCAACACTAGAAGCTGTTTGAAGGCTCCTTTTGTGGTCAATGTACTCATCATAGTAAACATCAGTAGCTGGTGGAGAATTTGTAGTAAAGAACTTGGACTCTCCAACAAGGACAAAGATTATAAGGTTGCCAACTATGAAAATGAACTTGGGGCTGAGGAAAACTGAACCTAGTTTTGGAGGAGAGCCAAAGAGAAAGAGCTTCACGGAATCAAATAGGCAGGGAAACCAGAAAGGGCTAGAACAGAAAAGAGTACAGGCCAAGACAATCAAAGAATACAGGAAAAAATTGTCAAGAAGTTGATGCTTCTTGGACTTGTTAACTGCACGAATCTCTCTTAGCTTAATGAGATCCATTTCTTGATTTTGTTTAGAATACAGAAGAGGGTTTAGTTGGGGTTATAAGGTCACCAGGAATTCACTCTATCCTTTAGGAAAGGAATAGATGCAATTCCGAGAAAGAATTCAGAGGCAAATTTTAAAAGACCACTAAAGAGAACTGCCATCTGACTGAACACAAGGCATTGTAAACATGGAATTATATAGAAGAGGAAAGGAGGTTGATTTGGTAAAATTCAAACACAGGCTACTTTTACTCTACTTTGGAATGGTTATATGACTTTATGAAAAGCTGTGAGAGATTGATTAGTGCTTATTGGCTACTTTTTTCTTTTGGCTTCCTGCTTTTCTGTATTTTATGATATGCTGATATATAACGAACTCTTGGAATAATTATTAAGGTAATCTGTGTAAACTGTGAACATTCTCCTTTCCTTTCTACTTACATGAAAGAGTGAAAATGTTTTCTTACTTGATTTTTGTTGCCTGGCATCAACTGACAAACTTTAGCTTAGTGGTTTTAACTTGGAGGGATAGGAAAGTGTTTAATGTTGCAAGAACATCAGAAATAGAAAACCAAGAATGGCTGCTTAGGATCAAGGTCCAGTGTACCTTATAATTAACAAAGTGAATGAGGAAAAATCTATGCCTATTAGACGAGCCTCATACTGTCTTTGGAGATTTGCTTTAATAATTTCATTAATACATCATTTCTGTATTATTTGGTGAAGTCATGGTGAGACTTGATAGTGCTGGGAACCAATTTTTTTTTTCCCCGAATGTTGAGAGAGAGTAACACCTAGCACGTTAATGTAGGAAGTCCACTTAAAAAAAGCGTTAGATCTTTTTCTTTCCTGAGTGCTCAGTGGAAGCGAAGTGGGAGGTTTGCTTAAAGCATGTGCTAAGCTTTTCCTTGCATAATTCTACTAGCAGAAGGCACATTGTTGAGTGGAGCAAAAAAGGGAAGCTGGTATAGGACCTGGGAAGTGGGGCATTTTTTAAGTTACTGGCAGAAAAGGGGATTGTTTGGATATATCATCTGAACGCCCATATATCCACACAGAATATGAAGCTTGGTTATGATATTAAGGGCTTGGTTGGGATTATGGAAACCTTTAATGAAAATAGAGAGAGGCCCTTTTTGAATAACAACAATATGATATTAATAGATGTAGTCTCTGTTTGTATTTCTTCATTTTGATGTAAGCAAAACTCGAAAACAGATGAACAAGATATTGGCTGTTGGCTACCACAGTAGTTTGTCTGTCTTCTGATAAACAAATTGCAATATTTAGCATCCTCTTGCACACACTTCTCTAGCTTATTGTCCACTGAACAGGGTAAAAAAATTGCATGCTCCCTGTCTTGGTAAAACTACTATGATATGCATCCATATCATTGGTAATCTAAACTTAGTTAAATAATATATGTTGAAGGTAGAAAAGGTTGCTGCATTGATTTCCTGGCAAAAAACTGGACCAATTACTTCAACCGAAAATTCTAACATTTTTACCTCCTTGTGTCTGGTGAGATTTTTCTTTTTGTTTAGCAGCAACAGGATTGAGGTATGGCGGATCGCAGTCAACATGTATACTTTTACTGATATCTTGCAACATAAAGAAAGACATGTGGTGTATCAACAAGTGATTAATGATGGTTAAACAATTCTTATATTGGATCAGGATGAATACATGTGGTGTATCAAGTAAACATTTTTTAAGCAAACAAGCGTGCAATCTCTCTTCAAAGTTTAGTCATTCAAGTAGCTTTATTAGGTGGTGAAAGCTCCAAGGCTCCTTTAGATGCATCTAGAGGAGCTATATTTGCAATTGCTTTCGATGAGGTAACTAAGCATTATTGATTTTCTCTAGACAGACGTTCCATTCCTTGAAATTCTGAAGTAAATAAGTAAATATTACCTGTTTTTAGTCTCACCTTTTAATATCTCATCACGGGCACAAACAATGGAGTTTCCCTTATTGATCCTTTTTTTTTGTGTGGGTGCGTGTAAAGATTGATAGGACAGGAATGCTTTTGCTAAAGCTAAGATTTCCTGATTTCACCACAGGATTCAAATAATTTAAAATCTTGAGTTTCTGGCTTGTTTAAGTGAGGGAGAAAAAGGAGAGAATGGCCCATCTGTGGATTAGAATCTCTGCATTTTAAGGTCACTGGTTTCCTCTACCTGTTTTTGAAACAAAAGAGATCGAGAACATTACTACATGCCTAAACTCTGTATCTGTCAGCTACAGGTGGGCACGAGGTACAAATGGAGTGTGTAAAAGTGGCTTTTATTCAATTATTCTAATAGAGCATATGAAGATTTATGCCTTATTATATAGTTTTGTGGAAGAGATGAAACTTCAGGGAAATGGCCCAAAAGGAAAGGTTTGGTAAAGCATGATTGTTTATCAACCATTGTACTCTTAACTCGATACCTTAATGCTTAAACAAAGAAAAATATCTGAAGTGCCTAAGCACATGGTCTTGCTAATCATAAAGTGAAGAACAACTGGAGATGAAGCTTTCTTGGCTTTCGGAAAAAAAATTAGAGACCTTTTAATGGGCATGGATGTGTACATAAACGAATGTACGTATCTGTACTCCACAGTACAAGAACTCTTATACCTTCCTTTGAGGGAAATCTAATTACACAAACACAAGCTAAGTATTGAGACAAAGAGGCAATTAAGGGGAAGTTTGCTACAGGTTGAAAGACATTATTGATGTATAAAGTTAGAAGAAGCCGACCTTGCACTTTTTTTCACATGTAGAAGAATCATTGATGCCCTATGGCACACAAGGAGCCAACAGAAATGCGAGTTCTCATTTCTGCGTGCAGGCTTTCACAATTTGATTACTGATTTTGCTTATCAGTCTTAACATTTTTTAGTCTCAAATGGTACTTGTATGATTCTTGTTCTTCATATTTATATAACAAGTTGCTCGTAGAGATTTTCTTTTGAACATGCTGCTTTGTACAATTAGTTTTAGAGATAGAGTTATGCTCCGAGGGTCCAACTAATTTATGATTCTCCTCAGATGTGCGAAGCAGTAGTGAACTGCAGCTCTGGAGTTTGCCCAGCTGAGAATACCTGGGAATCGGCAATATGGTCCTGTACAAGATCTCAGGTTCTACTCTTTTCAGGTGCAAACAATTTCATGAGATCATCAGACTTGAACAAATCCTATAAATTAACCATGGTGTACTTGTATAAAACTCATTGTCGAGAGCCTGTTCTTCCCCGGAATCAGTCAGGCCTTGGCCCATATACTTAGTGCTAATTCAAAAAGGTGATGAAATGCCACCATCAGTCACATTTATGTAGACCACACAAATTGGAGAGGAGATGGAGCAGTAAATTCAGAGTATTCATTAATATTCTCCATCAGAATGTCAAAGCCACCATGTTTTTATGATTAGTCTAGACGAACAGTACACCCATTTTTAGTACCAAAAATATTTTCCATCATTTTGTGCACTTTATTTTTCTGATCAAGGGTTTGATTTATTAAGAGAAAATTATGATGTTTAAGATATATATGTATAATGGCAAATTTGCAATAAACATTAATTTTTGATGGATTCTAACAGAAATATGCTGTGATAAACAGTTATAAATTACAGAATATTAATTGAAATTAACATAAAAATATAGATAACACATTGTAATATTAAAAAAAAAAAAGAATACAGAAGGTGCTAAAAACATTATAGAAGAGGTTGTCTTTGGTCCAAATCCTTAAAGCTGAACCAGCCTAACCCATAACCTTGTTTATGATCTGGAGGCTCAAACCTCTGCAACGGAAATTTTCGGGAGCCCTTTTAGTGTAAATCGTGTCTCGGCAGGGAGCCCGTGTGTTAGAGATTGTATTAAGTGTTATTTTTTAATATGTTTTTTATTTGAAAATATATTAAAAATATATTTTTAAAAAAAATTATTTTTAATATAACACATCAAAATAATTCAAAAATATAAAAATAAATTTTAAAACAGGCACTAAATTTCAAAAAGATGGCAATAAGAAAGTCAAATAAATTTACCTATTAATTTAGATATGAGATTATTCGTTCAAAGAAAATTGTGCAAAGAAAATAAAAAAAACTCATGATATACCAATTTGAAAATACAATTAAAATTACTTGCCATATACTCTCTCCATTGAATCCTTAACAAATCAAGAACTTGGTATTTGGTTGTACCAAAATTTAATTCATTGGTTGCCCTAATAAATGAATGAAATTATTTTTACTTTTTAGCTAAATCATCTTTTCTCAGTTTGGCATGATTAGGTGTATGAATAAAAAAGAGCATTGGGGTGTGACTTCAAAATATCTTCATTTTTTCCACGCACACTCTTCTTTTTCCCTCCCTGAATCGTGTGTGAACGTCATCATTTGATGCCAATTAGTTGGCCAGGAGAGGATTAATTAACTTTACTAATTAATCCCACCCCCATAATTAAGATGGTAAACACCTAAGATTGAAGAGAAAGTAGGCAGAGCATCATCGTCGAGGGGACAAATATTACCATCAAACACCACATACATTTTCAACATATCGAATTAACATAAGTATATGATAGGAAAGTCACGACATTCAAACTTGTAGATGGGTTAAAGATTTACAAGCACCAAAGTGAGGGCAGAGAAGCGAAGATCCCTACATGGGTTAAAGATCCCTACGAGGGTTAAAAGATCCCTCAAAATCCAGCTGCCGACGATGTCTTATCTATGTCTCCTCTTCTAATTATTTTTTCTCCCCTCTTCAGTAAGCCTCATGTTCTCCCTGTCCATGGACGATTCATTGTAAATCATTAGAATCCCATGAAAAATCTGCATCGATCTATTCTTTTCGAACAAAGATATCGAACTACATAAAGGGCCTCCGAATTTGTGGCTTATGGAAATATTATATGGTACAAGCAGATTGATTTACTTACTTAATCGGGGGTTGCGAACTGAACAGACTTCTTCTTGCCTTTGCCACCACTACCGCTGGCAATGGGGGGCTCGGGATGGGAAAACTGATGATCTTGTACCCCTATAAATTTCGTGATATGCTCTCTCACATACCTTTCATAAACGAAAGCTGCCCCCTTGAACTGTGGTAGAACCAACCATGCTGCCAACACCAGTTTCAAAGAGTACCATATGGGAATCCTACAATAACACAATCGGAGCCCCATTAACTAGAGATTATAGACTCTAGATTCAAGAGGAGAAAAGGAATTCATAACTGCTAATTAAAATGCCAAAAAAGAATATGCGGAAAGAAAACTTTCTTAATTTACCACTCTAAAAGGGACTGGAGCAGCATCTCTGTAAGAGTAAGAAATGAATATAAGATCCAATAAGCAAGCCACTGCTTATCATCCTCTCTCGATGGACTCTCTATAGCAACCACTGATGCATACCTATTTACCAAAAGAACAATTAGATAGATTGAAAATTTGGTGTGCACACACCCTACGAGAAACAAAAGAGCACAAACAAAACAAAAAAGTTCCAAACTTCTGGAAATGGTTCAGATTCTCACAAGGGGTATAGCAACATCAACACTGGCCTGCGAGTTATTAAACAAACATCAATCAGATAAACCAAATTATTAAGTCCTAAAAACAAAGAAAGGAAGGAATATCTTGGGATCACTCAATATTTACCCAGATATTGTATGAACGTGAGTGAAAAAAGTCAATAAACGACCCATATTTGCTGGTCTCGCTCTTCCTGTTAGTTTTCTTAGCGACAAGAAACACCAAAGGAACTGTGAGAAAGGCTTGAAAGTCAGTACCGAAAGCTGAGTGAAGTTGAAACCAATAAATGACAATGATACGTGGCTCAAGACTTGAAAGTGAAGGGACCGCTTATATTGTGTCCTTTTTTTATTTTTATTTTTAAATATATTAAATTAATTATTTTAAAAAATATCCTATATCGCAATCCAAAAAGCGCTACACCGTCAAATTGGTATTGGTCGTTATTTAAAGTTATGGCGCGTGCAGGAACATGTTGCATTTCAATCCTAAAATTCACAATCTTTATTACTTTAATCACATATCTTGTTATATAAAATTATTTTAAGAGAAACCTCATAAAAATCTCCCGAGTTTTTTCAAGATTCGCTACTTTTGGTAGTATGGTGCAGCCCCTTTTTTCAAAGAATTTTGTAAATTATTTTTTGTCTAAAAAAAATTAAATTAATTATTTTAAATATTTTTTTATGATTTTTATATGCCGATATAATAAAAAATTAAACACTCTATGCCATATTATCGAACACCCATTTGAATCTTTAAACAATGGCTTATAACCCTTAAAATAATTCAAGATTCTCAAATAAGATTTTTTCTAGCAAAATACTTCACATATGCTTAATGGAAACGTTGTATTTCTTACAAAATGATGTATTTTATAAGGGGAAAAGGTAAATTTTGGATTTAATTCACTAGCGATTTTGGATGGAGAGGCTAAAAAATTGGGAAGTTCGAAAGCCTTAGGGGCTCAATTGATATAAAAACTTCTTTGGAAACTCAATCAAGACTACCTATATAATTGGGGGACGTTTCTGAGGTTTCCCAGGTTCTTAATGGGTTTTGTCCCCTCCCAACCAGATCCACGTGGCATGTTTTTGAAGATTAAGGTCGGTGACACGTGCCATCAGGGATAGGGTCCATAATATATATGTCGACATGATCTACTTTTGTAATATTTTCACAGGCGGGTAGATAAAGACAAATGTTGGAAGATTTGTGAAGGCTGGTAATAATAATTTTTTTTAAAGTGAAAATCTGAATTAGCTTGTAAGTCTGGATTAATTTCATGAATTTTAAACTTGATCACTATGTAAATTTTTAGAGAATTTAAATTTGTAATTATTAAAATATAAATTTAAAATATAACCAATTAAACTATCCAAACTATCCTTACCCGGCTTTCCGGGTGAACCGTTTCACTCTACTCTATATTTCCACCAATAACAAATAATAATAATAATAAAAAAAAGTTACCAAACTTAGCCTGTTAAATGGTGTTGGGCCAAAAACATGAGGAACGATTGATTTAGGAAAAAAAAAAACAAATGGGTTCAAATGCAATGATTATGGGCAGAGAGAGCAGGCCCAGTTCATGTTCTTTCAAATCCGCCAAGAAATCATTTTGTCAAATGTCAACGTCATCTATACTGGGTTTTAGACTTTGTGGTTGAACCAATGAAAAGCAGCTGAATGTATGCAAGTTGTCGACTGACCTTTTCTGGCCAAGAAGCAATTCAACCACCCCACCAATCTTCAAGGAAGAATAATACCTATATGATAGTTTTCAAACATTAGTCCAGATCGATTAAGAAAGCAAAAGGCATTGAGATAATTAAAAACTAGCAGAGCCACTAAAACTAAGCAAACACCACCATTCAAATCCCTATACATTTGCGTGTGAGCTAGCATTAGAGAATATTCCGATTATTAAAGTAGTTGAGCTGCTAATTAATCTCGTTTCCTCTTTTACTAATGCTTGTCCCCTGTGTTGGAGGGAAGTTTCTTCCGATCTTTCGTCTTGGCTTCTTGTTTGAATCTTTGTACATAAACACGTGGTTAGACCACCAAATACTTTGAAAACTTTCCCTTCTAGGAATTAACCAACCTGAGCCAGAAGCTTCACCCACTTGCCTTTTTCGAACCTGAAATTCTTTTTGGGCTCTGATGTGCTTGTGTTCAATGAATGATTACTTAGCAATGGCATCAATGGCGACAAAGGGCGCGGCTGGATTATATTTTCCAGGGAATTTGCACAAGGTAGAGAAAAAGAATAATGTGACGGTATTGGCCAAGGCAGGATTTCCTTGTTCTTGGCACATGATCACACCGAAAAAACGAAGCTTTTACGCCATAGCAAGTGCCGGTAATCCTCCAAGCCTGGACATTACAAATGGGAAAAAGGTGAATGGGATTCATGTGAGGGAGACTCCATCTCCTTACATAAGCAATACGAATGCCGGTGGGTTGGCAATCCATAGCAATGTTGCTGAACCTCACACATATTTGCTTGGGAGGTTTGTGGAGGATAGGCTGATTTATAGGCAGACGTTCAGTATCAGATCTTATGAGATTGGACCTGACAAAACCGCCACAATGGAAACATTAATGAATCTCCTTCAGGTTAGTTGGCTAATTTTATTTTTTTTATCCTATTGAGGTCATGGATTTACATTTTTCCAGCAAAGATCCTAGATAATCTGTGCAACATTCCTTTTCAATTCCAGCATTTGCTGTCTATAATGCAATTTGAGTTCACAGCATCCAAGCATTGACCTGCTAAATTAACACCAAGGACGATTTTCTTTTTATTTTCTTTTCATCATTCTGCAGCCTAAGTTCGATAAAATGGGCTCAACTAATTGTCAAACGAAAAAAGCATGTTCTTGAAAAGTTTTTCATCAATGACATTAAATTTAAGTGCTGATTAATGAAGTTTGAATGATTGATTCATGTATCAAACTAGTGATTGGATTCCATATATGTGCGTGACTGTAGGAAACTGCACTGAATCATGTGACAAGCTCAGGACTAGCTGGAAATGGCTTCGGTGCTACCCGAGAGATGAGCCTCAGGAAACTTATTTGGGTAGTCACTCGCATTCACGTTCAAGTACAGCGATACAGCTGCTGGTATGTTATCTTCTTGTAGTCCCAAACGCATCTTAATCATGTTTAAAGGAAAGATCATAATAGAAAATTTCGTAAATACACGAACGTGAACAAGGTCTGAATTCTTTCAACATGTTCAATAGTCTACAGCAGACTTCCTAAGTTAATTCCTTACGTTTCTATCATTTGAACATACTTTTTTGGACAATTCATTGTGACAGGGGAGACGTTGTCGAGATCGATACATGGGTAGATGCAACCGGGAAGAATGGTATGCGCAGGGACTGGATAATTCGAGACTACAACACCAAAGAGATCATAACAAGAGCAACAAGGTTTGGCATGTCTATGTTAAAGCGCTAATGAACGATTGTTATCTACTCTTGGTAGTACTTAACTCCTATTATTAACTATCTCAATTCAGCACATGGGTGATCATGAATAGAGAAACAAGAAAGCTATCCAAAATCCCAGATGAAGTCAGGGAAGAATTGGTACCATTCTACATAAACAGGCTTTCGATTGCTGCTGAACACAATGATGTTGAGAAAATTGATAAGCTTAACAATGAAACAGCAGGGAGAATTCGATCCGGCTTAGCTGTAAGTGGAAACAATTTGGAATTGTAACTCGTACCCTTTATTGCCAATCTATTTTCTGGTCCAAATAATTTTGTTTCTCAAGCTATCTTGGTCTATTAATCCCTGGAATCATTCATTATGCAGCCAAGATGGAGTGATATGGATGCCAACCAACATATAAATAATGTCAAATACATTGGATGGATTCTGGAGGTAAGACATGAAAGTCCTCACGCCACACACAAATTCAATTGTTTGAATAGAATTGCCATTAAATGAGCAGCAAAAAGAATTACCATTTACTGATTTTTTTTTTATTTTGTTGTGAGCACAGAGTGTGCCAATGCATGTCCTGGAACATTACAATATGACAAGCATGACCCTTGAGTATCGACGAGAGTGTCGACAATCAAATCTGCTCGAATCCTTAACAAGCACGAGCGAAGATTCAAACAGCGGTTCCAGTAATCGCAAAGCAGGCATGGAATACACGCATCTGCTGCGTATGCAATCAGACAAGGCAGAGATAGTTCGTGCAAGAACGGAATGGAAATCCAAATTAAAGCACAAGTGATGTTATTTCGTGTATGTTCAAACACTGCTATAGGCAGCTCATGCTCTCTCTTTATTTATTTATTTTTTATTTATTTTACTTCCTTCTTGTGTAAACCACCCATTTGTTGCTTTCTTTGGTGTTACGAGCTCATGTTTATTGACTGTGAATAAAAACTACAAGCATTGTGCTTCCAACCATTTATTTCTTTAATTATAGCATTGCATAAACTATAGTATCGAGATTAATTTCAATTTTTCAATCCGGCTAAAGATGGATTATTTTCTTGGGACTAGAAGGTTAATGAGGAGTTTAATTAGTTTTCATAACCCAATATGATGATTGAAGGACAGGAAGGTTGTGGAGACACAAGATTCACGTCACATATTACATATATATTACGTACTAACTTTTAATTCATTACTTTTTTTATAAGAAATTGAGCACATCCAAAGGTCATGTTATTGAATTTTTTTTTAATTTTATTATTGAACTTTAATTTATATTATTTTGTTAGACTTTTATTATTTAGAGGGTTACAAATTCAAATTTAGTTCTGATTATAGTTTTGAAATTATTGTTAGTTTTGATAAATTAATAAAATTAAGTTTCAAAGTTACATACATCTCCTCCTCCCTTTTCCTTCTCTTTTCTTCTCCTGCAACTTTTTTTCTTCTTCTTCTTCTTCTTTCTCTCCTTTCTTTCTTCCCCTTCATTTTTACTTCTCCTCAAATCTCTCTTATATACCTTTAATCATCAGCTATTCTTCACGTTTTACAATAAAACATCATAAGAAGGATTACAACAAAACGATATGCAAGAAGTTGTGAGTCCGATTAGTATATTAAGTGAAGTCTCAACATTAAAATGCAGAAATTTGGCTCAAACTCTTTGAGCATTACATTACTTTGAATCACTCACTCTCTGTTTTCTCATTTGATTCTTACGTTGTAAGAATTAGCAGGTTGACGATTTTACTGGATATATAACGCAGTTAGCATTCATATATCAGGAGTGTTTGGAAATGTCATAGTGATTGTTTTTTAAAATGTTTTTTGTTTGGAAATATATCAAAATAATATTTTTTTTATATCAGCATATCAAAACGATTTAAAAACGCTAAAAAATATTAAATTAAAAAAAATAATTTTTTTCAAAAACATTTTTGAAATACAAAAAACAAACCGACTCTGAAAGTAAAACACACTGCTACATTACATGTGTTTGGAACATATCTCCTTGCAATTGAATTCAATAAATAAATAAGAAATTGTTTTATTAATTTCTTATACAACTCTTCTTTTGTCCATCTTCCTTTCAGTTATTAATAATCAAATAGAAGTATAGCGGTTAAATCTAGCTTAGTCTAGTATCTAATTTAGGTCAAGTTTAAAAGTTAAACCAACAAAAGAATTGATTTGATCATGCCCAATCGATCAAAGAAAAGTTCAGTTGATATAGTTGATTCGGTTTGATTTATTCCAAACACAATGGAGTTATTTTTTTTAATATTAAAAAAAATCAAAATAATATCTTTGTAATTTAAGGTTTACCTATTTGATTAATGACTTAAGTCCTTCACCTAGTTATATTTCATGTTGGGTGTCGGGTTTGACAATTGTAATGATATATTTGATAAAATCATATGTTTTTGTAGCAACAAGAAAGCTCATCAGTTAAGTTTTTTTTGTTTTTATGGTGAGATGTTATTGATTTGTGTTTTTGTCGTAATTATATATTTAAAAATATTTAATTGATTAATATATATTATAATTTTATATATTTATTGAAAACTCTCTCTTGAAATTTTGATTAAGAAAAACTATAATTTATAAAAAAATTTAAATATAATTTCTTAACTTGTAGCCATAATTAATAGCTACCTCAATAACAAAGACATAAATTCTAATAATTGAGTTCAATTCGTATCGTTACAAAAAGCCCATTAGTATCAAACTATATATTTCAAAAATAGTATAGGCCATTGGTTAAGCAATGATGGCCACGTTTGGAAGGAACAGAAAGATTCAGATCTAAAAGACACAATTGAATCCCATGAAAGCCCATAAATTGGTATTATACATAATTGCTGCCAGGTATGGTTCCCTCGGTCCGTTTAGAAAATATTGACATCTCGAAGAAAACTCCATGGCTTCAACTTCACCGAAGCGAGGCTGCTACTTCTGAGAAATCATCATGTGCTAGCCCGAGCTTAGAGACTAGGCTTGTGCCCCAGATTTGACCCTAAGTCAGTCTCTCGAATTTTCTGAATAATTCAACTCCACTACTGGAGGTTCTCGTTGAGCTAAAAACTGTTTGATAGCTTTTCATGGGAGTAGACCTGTCATAAAAGAAGAAGATGAAGTAGCTCCATAGGAGGAGAACATGCTTCAACCACTGGTTTTTTCAGCTCTGTCCTCCTTTATGCTCCCAAGATCCGCATAAAAGATTTTGATGTATTTGTTTCCATTGACGGTCCACCAACCAAACCCTCTTGATTTTTGAGAAATTAAAATACATGAAAGTGTGTGTGTGTGATCAATGACAAGGTTGAAAAATATGAGAATGTGGCGGTAGCTTGATGATATCGTCATCGTAATTACTTATGATATACTGTTTGTTTGTTTAGTTAGAAAACGACTTTGTAAATATTTAATTTTTTTGTTTTTAAATTATTTTAATTTACTGATATTAAAATAAATTTTTTTAAAAATAAATAGTATATTTTTAAATAAAAAAACTCTTAAAAAACAATCACTAATATAACATAATCATTACCTCGGTCTTGATCTGGACTTAATTCTTCAACACTTTTTTGATCGAAGACATATGAGCTGAAATGATTGAGAATTACGCCTCAATAATGCCTCTTTATCTCTCAGCATTTAATGTTAGTGACAACCATTGTTATAATAATCAACACCTAATATTCTCTTTTCTCGTAGGATAGTTGGTGGAGATGGGAAAGAAGTTCGGGACAGAATAATTTCTGATGTCATTCTAGTAGTAGACAGAATAATACATTAAATTTCTGTCTGGGATTTTTTTTATTTTTTAAAAAAATTATTTTTAATATTAATATATTAAAATATTTAAAAATATCAAAAAAATATTAATTTGAAATAAAAAAAAAATATTATTTTAATAATTTTTTAAAATAAAATATATTTTAAAAACCAATTATTAATTTTTTAAATTCGGTCAAAGTTTGAAATTGAATGTCTGAGTGGACGATGTATGCGGCACACTAATCTAAAAGGTAATCAAACCCGGCAACGCCCTTTTTATTGCCTTTCAACTATTATTTATTTATTTTACATCCATCCTAAAGCCATTTTAAAAAAT
>Ga0307517_10006431_pt1 | contig 17390 bp, 15 predicted proteins | sample 23_EM_MG_FD_194515 | JGI IMG/M metagenome (GOLD analysis project Ga0307517, IMG submission 194515) | Populus trichocarpa ectomycorrhiza microbial communities from riparian zone in the Pacific Northwest, United States - 23_EM | ecosystem: Host-associated > Plants > Roots > Unclassified | place...
CCTTCGGTTGAATGGGACCGGAGTTATGAGACTCGTAACGCTCGATGGTACGAACCCAAAAGCAGCTATGCAACCCAATATCAAGATCATGCGGAGCCACCGGGTTCGGACAAACGACCTGTTAAGGTCTTTTATACCCCAGGGCCATCTTTGATACCTAAACGCCGATAGCATTGAAACGTCGAAGACAGTAACTCCTTTTCTCTCGACCAATTCCTGGGAAAAACGAACGATAGCGGATGAAAAGAGGATGCTGATGATCACACTGGCGATGTTGCCGAGGAGTGTTATGAGGAATGTGGTGCCGTGAGGATTGTCCATGACAACCTTTGCGACATGATTGTTCATCTGTGTGCCATTTTGACTTTGAACTACCCCCCAGAATATCCAAGGCCACATCAGCATGAATACGATGCCCGCCAGCAAGAGCGTGTCGTCCAGGATTGAATCTGCTTCCGCATATCAGTGCTTTGTAGTATATCGAGAAATAATACAGACCAAGGTTGTCTTCTGGCGCATTCCCTGGAGCGATGGTATTCGACGTGGGTCGATGAGGCAGCAAAGGTCTGGGCTTCGCGAAGGGGTATATGTCTTCGTAGACAGGCGAAAAAAGACCAGGGATGGGTTCTTTCGTATCCTCGAGGAAGACGGTATTTGGTGTGGGAAAACTTGGGGGGATCGTGATGGTGGACCTCTGGCGTTGCGGAAGGGGCAGTAGCGGCATCAGCAGTTCCGTTGAGAGCCTGGGCGACGTTTTGGTAGGCGGCATTCTCGTAGACTGGCGATGAATGAGAGCCACGATCGGATTACAGGCTTGCAAGTGGGGTCGCTGTGACTTCAGCATCTTCCCACCCACATTTAACACATTAGCCATGCCTCAAAGCGTCCCCCTGTCATATCTATTGTGAGGTTGATCGTACAAGCTGAGGTCTGATTGTGGCGAATTACGCGTATCGAGTCCCTTGCTGCGGACGGGGTTTCGTAAGTAGTTAGTTCCTGTTCTCGTTTCATCTAGGACACCCGGCGTATCCACTAGACTCGAGGACGTTCGAGTCTTCGTTATCTTCATGGAAGAAACGAGTCCCGACATTTGATTGCTGTGAGGTCAAGTGGGGGATTATCTAAACAAGGGCATTAGGCTAAAACAAGTAAGACCAAGATGTGCTTTCGGCTCCCAACAGGAGAAATGAAGGGTCCACCTTTATCGGGCCGATCGGTGGTTCGTGGGCGCCTAGTATCTACCTTGAGGCGTGCCTCGCATTCCCAATTGTGAATTGACAGCTTCTCCCGGTGTAGAATTGGGCTCTGGCACACTACAGGCGTCGGCGATACAATAGATCCGCATCAGATTACAGAATATACTAGGCCAAATCCATAGATACAGAAAGATACATCATTCAGCGCTGGCGCTGCAGGTCTAGAACTTCACCGCAAGAGGCTAAACAGTTTGGTTCATTACTAGAACCTACCAAACGTGCCATGTCCACCAGTGGCAAATGAAATTGTTATCATGACGGACATCAAAGTTATCACGCGCTCCAAGTGTCCAAGGGTATACTGGCAGTCTCTCAGAAGCAGGGAAACCAAAAATGGACTAAAATGGAGCGAACTTGAGCGGCTTATCAGCAGATGGTGGCAAGCACCTATAGCAAAAACGATTTACCACACTGTGATCTTAGCAGGCGTATTTTCTTGCTTGCCTATTGCAGAATTTTTCTGGAATTTGGAATACCCCTCTGAACATCAGGAAAATAACACAGTTTTAGACTTACCAGTGGACTTACTGTCTCGTTTCAAAAGGCCCAATATATCAATCTCATAATCACTGGAATCCCAGTGTATATTTGTGACACTTTATGGAGAGAAAGACTCTTAAGACTCGGAAGCTCTGAGCCTGAGAGCGAAAACAACCTTCGCCAATCTCTCACCAACTCCCTTTGGCCCGTCCTCATCTGCAGCTTCGTCGTCTGAGTAATAATCCACTCCTTCCCATATTAATTTCTTCTGCTATCTTAGGTTTGATTACTCTGGGCTTCCTCATCTCTTCGCGACCCTGCCACCGGATGTATCATGTGTTGATCATCGGGTTACTGTAAGTGTCGTAGATTCGTCACGTCCTAAGCTTTGAGTTGGGAATTAATTTTCTTCATGCATTCTCCGCGGGATCGATGAGTTTTGTCGTCGAGTCATCTGCCTTGGTTGTGCCAGATCCCTACTGGAATTGTGGAAGCGCGACGACGCGTTCAAAGTCTTCACATTCACGTGATCACGTTGAACGTTCGTTTTTGAAATCGTTCTTGTTTCTTTCTCAACTTGCACCTCCACTCGAAAGGACATCGTCGCCGTCCTGTGCGCCGTCCTGGTTTAAAAGTTTACGCATGGTGTGTGTTCCTCACTTCAATTAGGTGACACCAATGCCCCAGCGACCCTCCTCTGTTCCGCTCTCTCATTGTCTTGTGTTGAGGTATCACCTGTCCACGTTTCTCATCCATCGAAGGGTCGCACAGGCTCTACCACCTTCACAGTCAGCAACAATCCCCGCTTCAAATCGCTTCAAAAATTGCCAACCAAATTGGATAGGCTCGGACTGGAGCGATATGACCATCCTAAGGAACCTCTCTTAATCGAAATTGTGATCTCGGTTGTACGTTGTAGTTTTATTCACTTTTCTTGCTATGAATTGACCGTATTTAGAAGCCGTTGTCCAGGGCGTTGTCGCCCCATTGGGCCGTTCGTCACGGTCTTGGTATGCGCCGCAGTGGGTGATTGAGGAGATTTTTCTCGGAAACTGGAAGATCATAGTAAGGCCGTCCCTCTCGTTTTTTTAAAAAACACCCACACACCGACTTCCGTCTCCCAGCCCCTATCACCACTGTGACACGTGTCTGATGCGCGATGAACCTATTATCTACCACCGGCACCCACCATCCCCTGTCATTGTCGAACCGTCGGTCTCATCGGGTCGTCATTATACACCAGCCGTCACTCTTGCCCACTTGTGGCGGCAGGCAACATAGTTAGCCCATTACTTGTGGTTTCGAGTCGAACGTTATGCTCATGAAATGCAATTAGATTTCGCTTGGGTTGATCTACAGTACATGGTTGGATCACGATGGTGCTGATAAACTCGGGGTGGTCAGTTCATCTCATTTCACTTGAACCCTACGCTGGTTTTTCCTTTCTTCTGCACCTGGCTGGTTGATCTTATTGGTTTTTATTCTCCAGAATGCATGTGGATTCGACTCTTGTATAAATAAGAGACGAGTCGAATGGGTGTCTACGCGGTTTGTTCAACCACATGTTCACCTGTGCCTGAAAGCCTGAATCTCGTTGCTTATTTAGGCTCGACGTCTCTTCAAGTATCTTTCCACCAAAAAAAGAATCAGTTACAACGATCCTGAATTGTCGAAACGTATCGCCCCCTTCAATGGATTTTCTGGGTTACAGGCAGAGGGAATTCTCACCCCATTTGATTCGGCTAGTACGTTTCGAGTCCATTACTATTATTATTACTAGTTACGCAACATTTTTATAGAACATTCAATGAGTTCGCTTATCAACACCCGTTGATTCACCTTCTCAACTTGCAGATCATCAATCGAGGGTCTCGATGGCGCCTACCGCCTCATCAGCGCCACGGGCTGTCCTTGGTCTCTGTCAACGAAACCATCCAATTCTGGATCAAGGCTGCGAGTGTACCGTTACACGCGTTCTCGGTGACGCATACGTACAAGGACCAAGTCGAACCGCTTGACTAGCGAATCTCAGCTCGGCTCCACACAACTACTTCCGATTCCACTCCGATTCGCCTGCGGATGTTATATCGGGGAGATGAGTTATCTGTGCCGGGGGATCTTACATTCATGTAAGCCCATTTCCTGTGGTCGTATGTAATATAGTTATTTAATTTTTTCTGCTTCAATAGCCTCAAGCCATTGGTGGCTCGTTCGACGTATTGCGAGAACTCCTGTAAGACCCTGCGCGTCGACAGCCCGCAGTTTTTTACCTCCAAGAGCGCGCGTCGTCATGCTGGTCCTTCATGTCCAACGACAAAACAAACGCGAGGTATGTTTGCTAGATGATCTCTACTGACGTCACTTAATTCGCGGTAGAACTTCTGTGTCCGCACTCCACTTCTCGAGCGACGCAAATTCCGTGCCGCTAGAATGAACGTGTAAGCTGGTACTTTTCGAGGAGTATCTTCCTGAACAAGATGAGAATCGTCCAACCACACCCGACACGTTGAGAATTTGTTCTTCTCTAAGTATATAATGAATGCTGCACGTGACGTGAAATTCAGGGGTCCTGCAATCAACATGTAGTTTTTTTTTGCATCCAGTCGTCTTGACAGATCCAATCGTGACGAACGACCTCTTCCCCCCAGGTGCACACGTAACTCTCTGTTACAGAGTCGACGCTCCGGCTCATTTGCCTCCCGGTACCTCCTTGATTCCCTGGTTTTTGCTGTGAGTTGAACGATGTTCAGTTAACGTCTTTGCATCGGAACGATTTGACGAATTCTCCTTCTGACTAGAGTAAACTTTACCCACGCCGTCTGCGGCATCGAGTTACCGCGATGATCCCTTTCAAGATCCGATCTTGACGATGAGTGCTGTTGATCAGGTTGCGTGAGTATCGCTCAAGATCCTTGCTGTCGTTGAATGTAAATACATAGGTCCGAATCCGTTTTTCGAAGATTTTCTGGAGATTTCGCCAACGTGATGGTACCCCAATCCAGCGCCATCCCATAATCTATACCCGTCGACGCGATCACATTTTGTCGAATAGATCGAATTAAGGCGTCATGGGCTCCCTCGCCAGCCTTGATATGTATCGTACGCACATGTTCCCTGTCCCTTTCCATTGTCATTCAATTATCTGATACTTATCGCTGAACCTTATGTTTATTTACTTCGCAGATACTGGCATCTAAGTAATGAATGACGTAGCCCGTCAAATCTATTCAGGCACCCCAGGCGCCCAAGCCATCTCAGATACTCTATGGTCGATTCCGCGTAACTCGACATTCCCGACCACTCTGTCCTTCGCTGGTAAACTGTTCAACGCTTCGATCTGTCCACTTACGTTCAGTGCTATGTATATTTACGAACCTGGACCACAAATGTTTACTTGGGGCGCAGCATTGACATTTTCGTAACGGTTAGTGATCTGACCAGGTAACTGCCATAGGAATTCGAGGCGCCTGCAGAGGCATATATTGCGGGCCCCACTTGCAGCCTCGGGCTCCAGGGGGGGACAAAATTGTACGCAATTACACAATTACAAACGTTGGTTCGGGGTTTACAATAAACGACCATTTCACGGCACGCGCAGAACTTGTACACTCTATTTTTTCGCCGACTCTATTGAACCCCCACCAGGGGATCTGGTACTTTCGAGGGATGTGATCGATGAACCTGTTCTTTCAAGGACTTTCCACTCTGTCTGACGTATCAGGTAATTGGAATGCAAAGAGATCGATGTATCAAATGAAAGATGTAGTGATGTGGAAGGAGATCTAGAACGTAACGAAGCGTCTGACTAGAACGTAACGAAGCGTCTGAAATATTGTAAAGGCACGCAAGGTCCGACATCTGGTAAGATATGCATCACAAATGTCAGAAAGAAGCGGCAATTGTCCCGGTGGAAGGTGACCTAAAAACATACGGAAGCGTCTGAGATATTGTAAAATGAGAAGATGCCCAAGAGGAAGAAAGCGAAGAACAAAAGTCTAAAATGTCATGAACTCGTAGCAGTAGAACGTCAGCAAGAATGCCCGTAAGAAGAATGTCCGTAAAAATGCCCGTAAGTACAAGCGGTTAGTTGATGGGAGGTGCACTCGCGGCAAATTGGGCAGCGGATTGTCCAGTCGCAGGGCCATTAAATATATCAACAGGTTGAACGGAGCGGGTAGTTGAGAAACACTCGCTGTCCAGATCCGTCCTGAGGTGATTTAGTCAAATCTCTTTTGTGCGTTGTTCCGTGACTTTTTGAGACTACTAGTGATAGCGTGAGAAATAAATATAGATGTTGTAAATATGTACTTATTGTTCGCTCACAAGGTACTCCAGTAGACTACCGACGTTTGCATTAATCGCAAATGCCAAGTGATTCAACCAGAATGAGCTAAGAGATATGAATTTTTAAAGCGGGACGCACTTGGTGCCCACGCGTAATCCTACTGTAAATCCTCCACTCCACCTGAATCCAGAAGGCTTAACGCTCGACGAAAGAGTAAAGTGCTTCCTTAACACAAGATGTGCCCTCATGCAAATGGGTAGTCTTATCGAAAGGAATGAACAATTTACAGTGTTCCTTCGTCACGATCGCAGCGGCTGTAAGTGCCTCCGGTTTACCCAGCCTAGGAAGAAAAGGAAGGATGACATATTTGTAGGGTCTACCCCTCAATAGAGTGGGTATCCAAACAAGGAAAAAACAAAAAAGAGAGTAAAATGAAGAAAAAGCGGAAGGATTTCAGGATTTTTTGGCTCTCAAAATAATCCTTTGTTACTACTCCTCATCTCTCCAGATTCTCGTATTTTTTGCGTTGAGGGCTGATTTTTTTCAGAAAAAAATCTCGCGCTTTGCGTGTGATCAAAGGGAAGTCCGACAGCTTCCCATGCCCGATACAGAGCTGAAAAAGTGAAAACTCAACCCCTTTATGTAAATACATGGGGTATAGTATCAAGGGTAGATGCTTGGGAAAATTCTATGAAGCCGTCTGAAGCCAGGCAGCCGTGATATGTTGGTGATATGGCACTAAATCGTGCTGGGAATCTCGTTGCCTAGATGTTCAAAAGCCTGATAAAAGTGAGAAAATAGACCAATTCTTTCTGCAGGCACTTAAATTTGACTTAAATCCCACCGATGGCTGGTTACAATGGCGTTGAGGGCTGCAGAGAGTGGGCGAACCCGTACAGCAGCATGCGATCGTGGCTGTGCGATGGCAGGTAACATCCAGGCGTGGCAGGTAACAGTTGTCAAGATTACCGTGGATCGCGCGAGATCAGATAAAAAATTTAAAGCAGCCGTTCATTTTATTTTATAGTCATATACTCATTTAAATTTTACCAGAATAAATAAAGCAAACCTACATGAACGAAGGGTCAAATATTTTGGTGACGGGATTTGCCGGGCAGGTAACAGGTAACCCACTCCATTGGGCGGTAAACCATTTGTAGAGCATGAAAGATGTTTGCTCCACTTACAATGTTGCAGTATTTGGATGGCCAGCTGCCCATTTACCGTCATCCCCAATATACTCCGCAGCGGAAGAGTCGCTCGTCTTGGCAAAATACTGTGTTTGGCCCGGGAAGAGTTGGCTTTTGAGAATGTCAGTAATGTACGGGGTCACGATGGGAGGGGGAAGCTTACAAAGACCCGAAGTCAATAGAAGGAAAAGCCAATATGTCTTCCGTGTCGACACCATATGACTCCCATCGAATGCGGAAGTGAAGCCCTGGCTTGTGTGGACTGCTCGGCGTACAGATACCAGATCATCCATACGCATCCGACCACCCAAGTGAAAGGGAACGTACCCGGCAGTTACAATGTGATTGGAATCAAGCGTTTTGATGTACGCCGCTGCAATAGAGGAGTCCGATTAGCCTTGATCAGACGAAGCGTCTGATAGATTGCTCACAAATGTCGGAAACCCGTTTAGAAATGACAGCTGTGCTGCAGGTGGATGACGCCGGAAGGTTGATGAGCGGCGAAGGTCATTCCCTAATTCCCACCCGAGAACCGATCACATGCGAAACGTAGTTTTTGAAGGCCTTGATAATTGTGGGGTCTGTAGAACAAATCGTGGATACCACCGGAGTGGAAGGTATGAACGTAGAGATCCATCCCGCTTACAGGAAATATGAGTAATGGATTGCAGATTGGCCTGACAGCGCATGGACAGCTCCTTCACTCCCAAAATTGTGTTATCGATTGATTGACTCGATTCAGTGGAGGTGCCAAAAAGATGGCCCCGCTTTCGTTCACTTTGTAAAGTTTCGCATGGTTTCAGAGGCGTATTCCAAATTCCAGAAAAATGCTGCAATATGCAAGCAAGAAAAAATGCCTGCTAAGATCACTGGTAAATCGGAATCAGTGCTCGCCGCCATGTGCTGACCAGCCACTCAAGTTCGTTCCATTTTAGTTCATTTTTGATTTTCCTGCTTCTGAGAGGATGCTGGTATAGGACCGCGTGATAACTTTAATGTCCGTCCATGATAACGATTTCATTTGCCACCGGTGGACGCGGCGCGTTGGTAAGTTGTGGTAATGAACCAATTTAGCCTCTTGTGGTGAGGTTCTGGACCTGCAGCGCCAGCGCTGAAAAATGTATCTTGTTTATGGATTTGGCCTAGTATATGCTGTAATCTAATGCTTATCTATCGTATCACCGACAGCTGTAGTGTGCAGAGCCCAATTCTACACCGGGAGAAGCTGTCAATTCACAATTGGGAATGCGAGGCACGCCTCAAGGTAGGTACTAGGCGCCCACGAATCACTGATCAGCCCGATAAAGGTGGACCCTTCATTTCTCCTATTGGACGCCGAACGTACATCTTGGTCTTACTTATTTTAGTTTAATGCCCTTCCCCCACTTGACCTCACAGCAGCATCAGTATTTGAGCATTTTAGGTTGCTCAACCCTGCAAATCACTAAAAACGTGAAAACTAAGCCATTTTCGGAATCTGGGAACCTATGTATGTCCCCCTTTCCTGGAAAGCTGGTACATAGTCCCTGAATTACTATTTGTAGCGTCTCGCTCTAGAAAAATCCATGCGGCAACCTCGGCAATCCGGAACTATTCTGCCGTTTTGCTGATGCCAAGCAAATGTCGGGACTCTTTTCTTTAGTGAGGGTTTGAACGTCGTCGAGTTTAGTGGATATGCCGAATGTGGGGATCACACGGACAAAAGCGTATGGGATAAAACTCAAGCAGAATATGCAGTGGCGTCGGTACCGACGTGTCCTAGATAGAAAGAGAACAGAAACTAACTACGAAACCCCGTCCGCCATATGCAGCAAGGGACTCGATACGAGGAGGGCCTCGTGCCGTCTGTATAATATAATCCACCGAATCCGCCATGATCCGATCTCAGCTTGTAGTACGTAGTATCAACCTCACAATAGATATGACAGGGGACGTTCCTGAGGTGCGGCTAATGTGTTAAATATGGGTAGGAAGATGTTGGAGTCACTCCGACCCCGCTTGCAAGCCCGTAATCCAATTGTAACTCTCATTCATCGCCAGTCTAGGAGAACACGTCCACCGTCGCGATGCCCCAAATATTCCCCACACCAAATGCCCTCTCCCTAGAGAGTACGCCAGAACCCACCCCTGGTCTACTTTCGCCCGTCGACGAAGACAAATCATCGAATACCATCGCTCGGGAGAATGCGCCAGAAGACAACCTTGGTCTGCATTACTTCTCGATATCCTAAACAGCACTGATATATGAAAACAGAGTCAATCCGGGACGACATGCTCTTGCTTTCCGGCATCGTATTCATGCTGGTATGGCCTTGGGTATTCTGGGGCGTAGTTTGGAGTCGAGATGGCATACAGATGAACAACCATGTCGCAAAGGTTATCATGGACAATCCTCATGGCACCACATTCTTCACGACACTCCTTGGCAACGTCACCGCTGTGATCGTTAGCATCCTCTTTTCCTCCGCTATTATTCGTTTTTCCCAGGAATGGGTCGAGAGAAAAGGAGTTACTGTCTTCGACGTTTCAATGCTATCGGCGCTTAGGTATCAAAGATGGCCCTGGCGCATGAAAGACCTTAACGGGTCGTTCGTCCGAACGCGCTGGCTACGTATGGTCTTAATAGTGGGTTGCATAGCTGCTTTTGGGTTCGTACCATCGAGCGTTACGAGTCTCATAACTCCGGCCGCGTTCAACCGAATGGCACTTCTCAATGGAACCGAACTTGACTTTTCTTCAATTGATACTGATTGCTCGGGCTGGTTCACGGCGAATCCAATACTCAACAACTGTGACTGGAAGGTGAGCTGAACGCGGCCGAAGTACAGCGTATGCCTAATTCACCGCACACTACTACCAGTCGTTTAATAATCTAAACTACACCACCTGCCTCGCGGAGAATCAACTGGTCGATGTCCTGGAATCCGGTCGCAGTAATGTTAGTCGGAGACTTCACTGATGATTGAATTTCTCTGATAAATCTCTATGCCACCTTCTTAAGATCCTCTCATTGCTCCCACACAACTCGCAAAGCCTCGCTTTTACTCAACTTGGTGCCAACGACGGTATGCATTTCTTAGGACCTATCCGAGGCGTTCTGCCCCTCGGCCCAAATGGCGTTGCTAGCTTAAACACGCTCCAGCTTTCTCCGTTCGATACAAATGCAGAAGCGATGATTTCCTATAATTATACCCTCAACCAACAAGGGTTTGCCAGTGATATCACCTGTGAATATGACAACCAAAGCCCAATCAACTTTACGGCAGTACCCGGAAACCCTCTTATGGTGGCGTACAATGCTAGTTGCCCAGATCTGGGACTAGCTAGTGTGTTGACGAATGTGGTGGATTACCCGACGCCCAACACCAACAATACCCTCACGTTCTGGGCATGCAAATCCGCGCAAGAACCGACTTATCACGTCTATCTGCGCGGACGGATAAAATACGCGCCTATTGCGAATATCACTTGCATTGTATCCTCAATACAACCTGAAATATTCCCAGTGGAGTATCAATCGGCCCCAAATATTTTCTCCTCCAAGGAACCGAACGCCTCCTTTGCGAACGCCCCTTTGGCGAACGCGACCCCTGGATTGATATTGATCGAACATGCTCTGGGAGGGCTAGGGGCCGTTATACAGGAAAGCCAAAATATCCAATCCAATTTGGTAGCCGAATCAGTCATCACCTTCGGAGTAAAAAATTTCAAGTTGGAGCCCTATGAACGAAACGAAAAATATTTGCGGTTATACGAGGCAATGATCAAAGGCATTCTTGAGTACGAGGTTTGTCTTGTGAATTCCTCTTTTCTTTCCTTTGCACATAGACTCCTTATAGGCCACTTACATTCGGTTGCTATATTCGACCATCTCCAACCGCCCTTCTTCTTGTACTCGCACATTGACCGGTTTCGTGAACTACCAAATACGCGGTTGGTTTGTGGAGTTCAGGAACCTTGGCTTTTTGGTGCCAATGACAATTCTCAACTTGGCTTCCTTGGTCATTATCCTCGTAGCCATGTTCAAAGCGAAAACTGGTGGCTATAAATTCGACCCTTTTAACCCCAATGCACTCCTCTCTGCTTCATCTAAGGTCGAGGATGGTCAGCCTATGGAATGGAAGGATCCAGTGAAATATCGCCCTGATGTTCGTGATTCCCATATATCAGTGCTGATTACTGGGGCTAACCTGCACTTTTAGGTGATGAGGCGAGGGCTCGCGTAAGGGGCGAAGAAAATGTAGCGCCTATTTGGCGAACTTTGTTGTAGGATTTTACAGGATTGACGTCGCAAGCTAGTGGGGATCGACGGTCTGCAAGCGGCTCCACTTTTTGCCTTCCATCTCTATTTCCGTGTCTCGCTAACTTCGATGGTTCCAGTTCTCGCACTGTAATTTCCTTCGCCTGTTGGCCCGTTTTTTCTTTTCTTTCCTCTCCTTTTCCAATAGTACATATTTTCTTGTCAGTACCGCACCAAATTATTCTCATCAAGTAGGTGAACTCCTTTTGAGGTTTCGAAGATCACGTATGTATTGCTGGTCACATAGGCTGGAGGGCCGATAAATATCATGGTATTGCATACTCGACGGTCAGTGCCAAAAGAAATCACTCCAAGGCGTAGGTAATTGAATATTGGCAAGTCGAACGGTATCAAAGTACTCCAAAGAAACATCAGATAACCTGCGGCTGTTAGAGTCTGCTCATGAGAAGGCAATTACATAAAGGGCCAGACGGCCATTGTTATTTGAATGGGGGCGTAAGGAGCCGATTGCACATCCACACTCAACTCGCCGGCCTTAAATATCTATTGATTGGGCTTAAATCACCTATAATGACTAACGCATGCGAAACACGTCCTCAAAGGACCTAGAAGGATATATTCATTCGCTGGCTTCGTGCACTCGTCTTCAAGCCTGGAGCGTCCCACAAGTCCGTCATATGTCACCGGACTTATTCTTGGCGCTTGCATGTGATAGTTTCCAAAGCGGTTCGATACCCGCTTAGTCTCGGAAGAGGTTCGATTTGGAACTTGATTGGCGCAACAAGGGGTGTGAGCAGGATTGTTTGAACTATTATCCCACGAGCATCACAGTGCAGTTTGGATTAACTCTGAGTGGAGGGAGTAGCTGAGGAGGCGACTACTTTGACCCCCAGCCTCCTCTATACTGCAAGTTCAGCAGTGTCATCCCATGGGGCGCCATATGCGAGAACACTAACGGGAGGGTTGATGGGCGCGTTTAAGTTAGTAGTAATCACTGGGCCATTCGCAAGATTGAATTGGAGGTCAGCAAATCCGAACATAAGTATAGCTTTGCAGCGCTCGAACTTCAGGATGAGTGATGGAATATGTCCCTGAGCAGGATAAAGGATGCCGTTAATCAGGAACGTCGCAACGAAGCGGTAAGAAGATGATGCAGAGGGTAAGATGAAAGTTTCTCATCACGTGGAACTTACACGCAGGAGTCAAGCAGGAGTTCAATCCAAAGGCTGGTGGTTGGGGCGGTTACAATTGGCCTAAAGCTTTGACAGTAGAAGTTTCGATATTTTCTGAACCTAGATTCTGAACTAAAATGTACTTCCGTCGACAATCGTCTGATTCGGAATCGTAATGGCCTCACGCTGGGAGTCACCGATGGCGATGTTGGTGCCCATCTCATGGGTCCTCCACTATCATCGTCGACGGTCTCAGAGGGGTATAGTGGGCTACATTCCGTGTCCCTAAGTTCGAAAGAGCGACATTGTCGCGTTTTCAGAAGGCTGTATCTCATGGACAGAAGATGGGAAAGCGATTTTGAGGAGCTGGTTTGGTGGTTCTAGATCTGTAAAGGAGTGGAAATAAGGGACCAGTCGAAGGGGCTCAAGGAATCAAAGTGCAAGGAAAAACCAACAAAAAAAATAGAGAAAGAGAGAGATAAAGATGAACAAACGAATCTATGCCGTTGAAAGAGACACGGCGTGCCGTGTGTCCGTCTGCACCTCCTCTATGTGAACGCGCACTGGCGTCGATGTGACGCGCATGTGGGTCGTTTCAACAACTCGAATTGCATTGACATACCACGCCTCAAGCAGGAACCACCTCGACCCCGACCATCCTAGCCTCGACTGAACAGCTGTCCCCATCCATCTTGGACGCTTTCTTTCTCCCAACCAATCGACCCTCTCACTACCATTATGGTTGTTCGGGTTTGGTCGGTGCTAGGCTAACGTTAACGCCAACGAGAGTATGCATTTGAGTCGCCTACTGTCGCTCCGCAGGCAAGGGGCAAGGATGGTAAATGTCGATGACGTAGCATGGAGGGATGTCGGAGCTTTGGTTGCTTAGGTGGGTTATGACGTTTGGGCTGATGACTTTGCGGGGTTATTGAGATTGGAGGGTACACGATCGACGACTGTTGATAGATATGAGATAATTCCCAACTCTTTTGACAAAAGGAGGCCAATAACGTACGAGAAATGTATGAGGTGTTTCCCAGAACGCAGGTAAGCGGGGGACGGCGTGCCGCGTGTTTGAGGTTTTCCTAAAGCAAAAGCCCAAAATCCTTGCGTTATTTCATTCTTTGCCTATTGCAAGGCTCAGTTTAGCGTTGGTTTATTCGTCCCTTCCTTTTCGCACAGAACTGGCGAAAGAGGGTGTTAGGGCGACAACCAGTGGACTCCTGGAAAATATGGTTGTCTATGAGCCGAGCACCCAACGCTAGGGCGCGAGGAGGTTGAGTAATGTGACGAACGGCTTGGGCGTGCTGAGATGGGCACAAGGGTCGCTTGGATTGAGTGGATACCATACAGAGGAAGTAATAAATGACTTGTGCGATGCGATGGTCATATTTGATGCTAGCTTGAATGTCGGTGTGGTTCAAGACAGGGGCGAGAAAGGGATTCCGGATGGACGACGTGGCGGTGCCTTTGTGGTCGCCGGCGGACGAGACGGTTCCGCAGCTATGGAGGGCCCCCAATGCGTGGCTTTTCGGTGTAGTTTTGGTTGTTGCGATGCTCGTAAAACCACATCCGCGAGTTCTTGGTCTAGCGTAGGACCTCCGATCCACGGAATACGGGTGCTAGGTCGCGCGGAAAAAAAGCCTCACGATGTCCATAGTAATCGCACTGGTCTCGCTATACTTCGCACCCAGCTGTGTTGTGTCTTCCAGGCCCAGAATGACCACGCAGCGGCTCCGCCGCCCAGCCCTCTCCTCTTTCAATGGGAGTATTGATTTCTAACGCAAGGGCTTACCGAATGCGAACCCGGAAGCGACGGCGAAAAACAGACCCACAAACTTTGGCCTCGGCGCCATTGAAAGCGGTTGTAGGAAACCGAGATAAATCTAAAACACTTGGATCAAGACAGAGGCAAAGGAAATGATGGTAAGACGCACCATGAACCCGATACCCAGGCTGGATCTCTTTCCCGAACCCTCTCCGCTCACAAATCCTAACAAATACCGACATCTCGCCCCTTGATCTTGAAATGAATGACTACTTCGGCGTTGAGTCGGGTTGTGGTACTGCGAAGGAAAGAGAATTAGAAAAGAGTTGAGAAGGATAATGTTAGAGGGCGAGGAAAAGTCGAATTTAAAAAAAACGAACGTAAAGGTAAAGAAAAATGAGGGTAGGAAGAAAGAGGTAGGAAAGATGATAAGAGATCGAAGAAAGGACAAATCGAGCCCTGAACGTTGAACATCGAAGGAACGGATTGCGTGTACGTCTCCATCTGCTCGGGGGACGGCGAACACTATTTTGCAATTCTGAGCTTCAAAGTCTAACTGGAAACACTGGCACCAGCAGTGCGCATGCAGGACTGCAGCCTACACTGTCGTTGATGTAATGGGTGCCTCACCTCGTCCATCAACCTCTTCCGAGGGACCACACTTCTAAAGCCCATTCCACAACTAAACCGTATTCTCCGGCTGTCTCCATTGGGGGTGCGCGGCCGAGGACTAGAAGTTGGGAAACGATGATTAGACAACATGACAATGGGGAAGAATGGACGCATAGTTCTTCATGACCAACATCAGCTAGGTTTCTCACTTCAGGGATACCAAACCACTGAGCCTGTCGTTCGTGGACCACTGCGACGAGTTTCGTTTATTTTGTACAGTTGACCGATGGACCTTGAATGAGTCGAACTTGGGGTAGGGTCGGGGTTAGAATAAGTGTAACGACGGTGACAGTGATGTAACAGTTGTAACTGGCTTTACGCGTGGACCTGGTGCGTGGACCTGACCTCGCACCTAATTTACCACGGGCCACCCTCTGCACGACTTTACCTTTTCCTCATATCCTCCATACCGTTATCCTGCATTGGTTCTCCAAAGCCCTTCCTTTGTCCTTCTCGCGAACCAAGCACCACGCTTAGTGCACTATCGTGGGATGGTGCTTCCGTATAGGGTGGATATGTCCTGGGTTTCCCATATTTGCGTGCTTCATCTCTGGCTAAATTCCCCGCTTGTCGTTCGGGAACTGGTGTCCGCTTTATAGTCAATGGTATCCCTCGAAGTGTTGTCTATTGGACCGGCCGCCCAGGATGTAGAAGTGGATTATAATTACTGCCATGATGCGCATTGGCCCCCCATGAATCACGACTACTCTCGTCTCCGTCACACGCTTCCTTGCCTAAGCTCAGGTACTTTAGGATCGCACATACCCTTTCGGCGATTTTGCTCCTCCTGCACCGGATCCAGCCTGGGCTGCAGTGTGGCCCAAATCTTGTGGCGTTCGAACACCCATAAGTAGCAGATTACGAAACTGTCTCTTTCGAATAATCGGGTTGACGCGGCACGAATGGCGCTTGCTCGTATCGCTTGGTCGTTTTCCCCAACAACTAATGGCACCTGCTTTGGACGTCTGCTGTTTAGAGTTTTCTTGTCCTGGGATGGCTATGACCCACTGGCGAACCACCCAATTATCTGTGTTCGATTCAAGTGGGAAGGCGCCGCTGGAGGGGAGATTCCGAACCATCTGTTTTTTGGCGTTGTTTCAAGCTCTGCGCTTGCTTAGCCGAAGTCCCTCGCGGTTGAAATTACTTCGGGGCATTTTCGAAGAGGAGAGAATCGGCGGAAAATGGGGCTGTGAATGGCACGGGTATTGATGCTATTGACCCAGACGTTTGTCATTCACCTCAGGCCCTGTTTCTGCTTTGTGGAAGAACTACGGTCGGATATTCGGACTCCTCAATTCATATGACGCTTCTCATTGACACTCCGGAGAATCGAAGAAGGGGGAGACTATTTCGAGTAACAAGTAACACCGTTCCGTTCCCTTCGACTCAAAAATGTCAATTGTGGACCCGGCTGGAGATTCACGCAACGCGGGCAATAGTGATCTTCTCCACTTTCTCGTTTGGCGAAAAGATGCGTTGGAGGCGATGGGTAAGGGCACTCTGGATACGATTGACTTCTTCAATTTAACGGGCTGCACTTGGGCATCGGCGAAAGGTGTGATTGAGGTGCTGATGAGCGAGCTTCGGAGGAGGAAATTTCAGGATGCTAAGGTTAAGTGGGCGAAGGAGGTGGCGCCGGGCGAGAGTGGCTGTGGTGACGATGATAATGATTGTGATGATTATGATGAAACGGAGGGTGTTGGTGTACCTTTGTGTTGGAGATGCGGTGGTTGATGTAAAAAGAATTGGTGTACTTTTTTGGTTTTGGAAGTTAGGGTTTTTTTTCGGGCTGTGGTGGGATTATGTGGGTGCGGAGCTGCAGTAGGATACGCACCCAATGTTTGGAAGGGTTTCAGATCGTGTATTATCTCGTTTTATGGATTTTTTTAGACTGCGAATTATGAATTCCAATTTTTATGCGACTATATTCTACGACATGGATATAGAAGGAAAACGACTGTAGAACTTGACGGGATATGAAAGAAGGAATCCCTACTTTGCTTAACTTTGAAAGATTATATACAGTAGGAGGAGCCACGGAGGGGCATACAGAAATCTGCGTGTCACCTGCGGTCACCTGCGAGTCGTATGTTTGCAGATTACCGCAGGTGTCTCGCAGATACTCAGAAGAGACCGCAGGTCTTGCAAGTGTCACGCAGATTTGCGCAAGGGGTTTGTGGAGGGATTATGGACCAATTGTAAACAATAGGAGCATTCTTGTATATAGGAAATGTCTTTCTACTCACTTTATGACCAAATATATGGGCGGCTAGTTAGTAGTGCCAGTGAGATACGAGACATCATTG
>Ga0307517_10006432_pt1 | contig 17390 bp, 16 predicted proteins | sample 23_EM_MG_FD_194515 | JGI IMG/M metagenome (GOLD analysis project Ga0307517, IMG submission 194515) | Populus trichocarpa ectomycorrhiza microbial communities from riparian zone in the Pacific Northwest, United States - 23_EM | ecosystem: Host-associated > Plants > Roots > Unclassified | place...
TCCTCGGTCTCCGTGTGCAGCCGCGTCAGGCCCTCGGCGGCTTCCTCGCGGCGTGCCTCTATGGCCCGCTCGGTCTCGTCGCGCAGATCGCGCGCCGCCTGTTCGGCATCCGCCTTGATGCCCTCGGACTGCTCGATGACCTCGGAGCGGTGCCGCTCGGCCTCCTTGCGGGTGCGGTCGAGGGTCTCCTCGGCCTGCCGGCGCAGGGTGGTGGCGCGCTCGATGGCCTCGGTGCGGACCTTCTCGCTGTCCGTGGTGGCGGTCTGGCGCAGCTCGTCGGCGTCCGCGCGGGCCTTGGACAGCAGATCCTCGGCGGTCTTGGCCGCCTCCTCGATCTGCTGGACGGCCTCGCGGCGGGCCTCGGCGCGGATGCGCTCGCCCTCGCCGACCGCGTCGGCGCGCAGCTGCTCGGCCTCGCCGCGCAGCCGGCGGGCCTCCTCCTGCAGCTCGACCGTCTTGGCGCGGTACTCCTTGGTGTCGTCCTTCGCCGTGCCCTTGAGCTGTTCGGCGATGTCGTGCGCCTGGGCGCGCAGCCGGTCGGCCTCGGCCTCCGCCTCGGAGCGGATCCGCTCGGCCTCCTCAGTGGCGGCCTTCGTGGTGTTCTTGGCGTCCTCGGACGCCTTGTCGAGGACGTCCTCGGCGGTGCGGGCGGCCTTGGCGAGCTGGGAGGCGGTCTCCTCGGCGGTGAGGCTGCGCGCGTTCTCCTCGGCCTCCGCGACGATCTTGTCGGCCTTGGCCTGGGCGTCGGCGACGATCTGCTCGGCGTCCGCCTTGGTGGTTTCGGCCTCTTTGGTGGCCTCGGTGACCAGCCGGGCGACCTGCTCCTTCGCGGTCCGGGTGCGCTGCTCGTTGGCGGACTCGGCGCTGGAGAGGGCCTTGGCGGCGGCCTCCTTGGCCTCGGAGAGGACCTTCTCCGCCTCCAGGCGCGCCTCACGCAGGGAGGTCTCGGCCTCCGCCATGCGCGTCTCGGCGGTCCGGCTCAGTTCGGTGGCCTGGCGGCGGGCGGAATCCGACTCGTTGACCGTGGAGCTGCGCAGCTGCTCGGCGTGGTCGGTGGCCTCCTGGGCCTGCGAGGAAGCCGCGTTCAGCAGCCGCTCGGCGTCCGTGCGGGCGCGGCGCAGGAGTTGCTCGGCCTCCGCGCGGGCCGCCTCGGCGTCCATCTCCAGCCGCTGCCGGGCCTCGGCGGCGACCCGCTCGGCCTCGGCACGGGCGGCGGCCAGCGCCTGCTCGGCCTCGGCGCGGGACTCCTCGACGAGACGGCGGGCCTGGGACTCGGAGCGGGCGCGCAGCTGCTCCGCCCACGCCACGTTCTCGTTGACGTGCGACTCGACGGTCTGCCGGCGCTCGCCCAGCTCCTGGTCGAGCTGCTGGCGCCGGGTCACCGCCTCCTGGTGCAGCTCCGCCTGGAGCCGGGCCGCGTTCTCCGCGTGCTCCTGGAGGATGCGCTGGGTCTGCGCGCGGGCCTGGCTCAGCTCCCGCTCGGCGTCCTGCCGCAACTGGTCGGCCTGGACCTGGGCATTACGGAGCATCTGCTCGGCCTGATAGCCGATGTCACCGCCGTCGTAAGCCGGTCGGGACATGAGGGTGCGGCGCGCCTCGTGCAGCTTGGCGCGCAACACCTCGACCTGGTAGCCGAGGTCCTCGGCATGCTGGATCGCCTTTTCCCGCTCGGTCTTCAGCCGCTCCATCTCGGCCTCGAACCGAGAGAGGTGGTCGACGTCAGCCGCCGGCTCTCGCTCCTGGCGTTCGTAGCCCCGCACTGCGCGGTCCCATCCGTCCCCTGGTCGCGGTTTACTCCAACGAGCGCCGTCCATCCACCGAACGGTGCTCCCGGGGAATGGTGTCAGATCAACGACGGAGCATGGGCTGCTGCCCGACGCTCGCCCCCCGAAACCCGGACCCCGGCATGCCGTTGCCCTGGTTGCGAGCGACGACCGACCCCAACCCTACCGGCCCTTATGTACGCGGGTCAGTGCTCAGGTGACTCAACAGCCGCCGAAGTGACCAGTTCTGTCAGTACGCCATGGCAATCCTTTGGGTGCAGGAACGTGATCCGTGACCCCATGGAACCGCGCCGGGGCTCCTCGTACAGAACGCGTACGCCCTTCCCGCGGATGTCCTCGGAGTCCGTATCCACATCCGCCGTACCGAAGGCGATGTGGTGGACCCCCTCCCCGTTCTTCGCCAGCCACTTCCCTACGGCGGAGTCCTCGCGGGTGGGTTCGAGGAGCTGGAGGTAGGAGGCGCCGCCGTCGTCCGTGTTGTTGATCTTCAACATGGCCTCGCGCACGCCCTGCTCCTCGTTGACCTCGGAGTGGAACACCTCGAAGCCGTACGTGGCCCGGTAGAACTCGACGGTCGTGTCGAGGTCGAAGCAGGCGATCCCGATGTGGTCGATTCGCGTCAGCATGTATGTAGTGCAGCGCTAGCGCGATGGTTACGCAACGTGCGCGCGATCACACCGACGGCCCGATGACGGGGTGGTCTACCGCTCAGTACATTTCAAGTAAACCCTCGTTCACTCCTCAGCTGAAACACGCTGGAAGGGGATCGCACCTCATGTCTGGAACGAACAGCACGACCTCGGTGATCGTCTCGGGCGCCCGGACGCCCATGGGACGCCTGCTGGGCTCCCTGAAGTCCTTCTCCGGAGCCGACCTCGGCGGCTTCGCGATCAAGGCCGCCCTCGACCGTGCGGGTATCGGTGGCGACCAGGTGCAGTACGTGATCATGGGCCAGGTGCTCCAGGCCGGGGCAGGGCAGATCCCGGCACGCCAGGCCGCTGTCAAGGCGGGCATCCCCATGAGCGTCCCGGCGCTCACCATCAACAAGGTCTGTCTCTCGGGCCTCGACGCCATCGCGCTCGCCGACCAGCTCATCCGTGCAGGTGAGTTCGACGTGATCGTCGCGGGCGGCCAGGAGTCCATGACCAACGCCCCCCACCTGCTCCCCAAGTCCCGCGAGGGATACAAGTACGGCGCGATCGAGATGCTCGACGCGATGGCCTACGACGGCCTGACCGACGCCTTCGAGAACATCGCGATGGGCGAGTCGACGGAGAAGCACAACACGCGGCTGGGTATCGCGAGGCCGGAGCAGGACTCGGTGGCCGCCCTGTCCCACCAGCGGGCCGCAGCCGCCCAGCAGAACGGCGTCTTCGAGGCGGAGATCACCCCGATCGAGATCCCGCAGCGCAAGGGCGAGCCCGTCGTCTTCAGCAAGGACGAGGGCATCCGCGCGGAGACCACGGTCGAGTCGCTCGGCAAGCTGCGCCCCGCGTTCACCAAGGACGGCACGATCACCGCCGGCACCTCCTCGCAGATCTCGGACGGTGCGGCGGCCGTGGTCGTGATGAGCAAGACCAAGGCGCAGGAGCTGGGCCTGGAGTGGATCGCCGAGATCGGCGCCCACGGCAATGTGGCGGGCCCGGACAACTCCCTCCAGTCCCAGCCCTCCAACGCGATCCTGCACGCCCTGAAGAAGGAGGGCCTGGAGGTCGAGAGCCTCGACCTGATCGAGATCAACGAGGCCTTCGCCGCCGTGGCCGTTCAGTCAATGAAGGACCTCGGGGTGTCCACGGAAAAGGTGAATGTCAACGGCGGAGCCATCGCCCTGGGCCACCCCATCGGCATGTCCGGCGCCCGCCTGGTCCTGCACCTGGCCCTGGAGCTCAAGCGGCGCGGCGGCGGGGTCGGCGCGGCGGCACTGTGCGGTGGCGGCGGTCAGGGTGACGCGCTGATCGTGCGGGTACCGAAGGCCTGAGCAGCAGTACTTTCTCGCACGTCGGCAAGGGAACGGAGCTGTGATGGAGGACGTCGCCTCGCTGGTGGCCCAGGCCAGGGAAGGCCGGCCGCGGGCCGTGGCCCGGCTGATCTCCCTGGTGGAGGGGGCGTCCCCCCAGCTCCGGGAGGTCATGGCGACCCTCGCACCACTGACCGGCGGGGCCTACGTCGTGGGCCTCACCGGATCGCCGGGTGTGGGCAAGTCGACGTCCACGTCGGCGCTGGTCACGGCGTACCGAAAGCAGGGCAGGCGGGTCGGCGTCCTGGCCGTCGACCCGTCCTCGCCGTTCTCGGGCGGCGCCCTGCTCGGCGACCGGGTCCGCATGTCGGACCACTCCTCCGACCCCGGCGTCTACATCCGCTCGATGGCCACCCGCGGCCACCTCGGCGGGCTCGCCTGGTCGGCCCCGCAGGCGATCCGCGTCCTCGACGCGGCCGGCTGCGACGTGATCCTGGTGGAGACGGTCGGGGTCGGCCAGTCGGAGGTCGAGATCGCCTCCCAGGCGGACACGAGCGTGGTGCTGCTGGCCCCGGGGATGGGCGACGGCATCCAGGCGGCCAAGGCCGGAATCCTGGAGATCGGCGACGTCTACGTCGTCAACAAGGCCGACCGCGACGGCGCCGACGCGACCGCCCGCGAGCTGAACCACATGCTCGGCCTGGGCGAGGCCCGTGGCCCCGGCGACTGGCGCCCCCCGATCGTCAAGACGGTCGCCTCCCGCGCCGAGGGCATCGACGAGGTCGTGGAAGCCCTGGAGAAGCACCGGGCGTGGATGGAGGAACACGGCGTCCTCGCGGAGCGCCGCGCGGCCCGGGCGGCCCGTGAGGTCGAGACGATCGCGGTCACGGCGTTGCGGGCGCGAATCGGGGACCTGCACGGAGACCGGCGGGTGGGGGCGCTCGCGGAGCGGGTCGTGGCGGGGGAGTTGGATGTGTACCGGGCCGCGGACGAGCTGATCGCGGGGATCACGGAGGCCTGAGTCGATGGTCAACGTCCGTATGCCGCTGCTACGTTGACCCACATGTTCCTCCTCATGGCATAGGGCACGCCGAACACACCGGCGTCCCTTTCCCATGCCTCCAGTTGAGGAACCTCTCGCATGTCCGCGTCTTCTTCCACGCCGACTTCGGCGTGCCCTTCGTATGCCGCCGTGCTCCAAGTCCCGTACGCCCGCCGCACGTTCGCCGCCGCGCTCGTCGGCCGGCTCTCGTACGGCATGGTCTCGCCGGCGGTCCTGCTCGCGGTCGTCCGCGCCACCGGCTCCTACGCGGCGGCCGGCACGGTCATGGCCGTCTTCGGGGCCCTGGCCGTCCTCCTGATGCCCCTGCGCGCGGCCCTGGTCGACCGCCACGGCCCCCGCCGCGCCCTCCTGCCCATGGCGATGCTCTACGGCGGTCTCCTGTGCGTCCTCGCGGCGGTGACATGGCGTCCCGGAACGCCGGTTGTGGTGCTCGGCGCGGTGGCCGCGCTCACCGGTATGTGCGCGCCCCCGCTCGGCCCCACGATGCGCTCCGTGTGGGGCGAACTCGTCGGTGACCGTGGGCTGTTGCAGCGCGCGTACAGCCTCGACGGGGTCGCGGAGGAACTCCTGTACGTCGTCGGCCCGTTGGCGGTCGGCGGTGTGCTCGGCTTCGCTCCACCGGCTGCCGGGGTCCTGCTCAGCGCGGCCCTGATCGTTACCGGGACGTTTGCCTTCGTCATGTCACCGGCGCTGTCCGGAGTACGCGTATCCGCGGGCGCCGGGCGGGGGTTGAGGCTCACCAGGGTTCGTGGGCTGCTCGGTCCGGTTGTCGTGGCCGGGGGGATGGGGCTCGCCTTGAGTGCCGTCTACCTGTTGGTGATGGCGTTCGTGGAGCAGCGGGGGTACGGCGAGGATGTCGTGCCCTGGGTGCTGGCGGCGGTGTCGGCGGGGAGCGCGGTGGGTGGGTTGTTGAACGGGGCGATCAACTGGCGGGTGGCCGCGCGGGTTCGGTTGTCCGGGGCGGCGCTCGGGCTTGGGCTGGCGTTGGCCGCGGCCGGGTCTGCCTCCGGGGTGTGGTCACTCACCGTGGCGGTGGGGTGTGCGGGGGGCTTTGTGGCGCCGGCGTTGACCACGGCGTATCTGCTCGCCGACGAGGTGGCTTCGCCGGAGGCGCGGACGCAGGCGGGGGCGTGGGTCAACATGGCGGTGAACGCGGGGAGTTCGGGTGGGTCGGTGGTGACGGGGCTGCTGGTGGGGCGGGTGCCGTTGGGGGTTTGTTTTGTGGTCGCCGGGGTGGTGGCGGGGGGTGCGGGGATTGTGTCTTGGCTGCCAGTGCGTCGTGGCTGGTCGCGCCCACGCGGCGGAGCCGCAAATTGACACAGCCCCGCGCCCCTGAAAACCCAAAGACAGGGGGCCGGAGCTCTGTGCGAACTCCGGCCCCCGCCCAGCCTGTTGCTGTTACGGGCGTCCCCGATGCCCCCGCAGGTGTTCCGCGATCGGCTTCAGGGTCTTGCTGAGGTCCGACAGGCCCTCGGGGGTGGCCAGGTCGATGAAGTGGCGCCGCACCGAGGCGACATGGTGGGGCGCGACCTTCTGCATCGTCTCCAGGCCGTGCTCGGTCAGCACCGCGTACAGGCCCCGGCGGTCCGACTCGCAGTTCTCACGTCGGACCAGATCCGCGTTCTCCATGCGGGTGATCTGGTGCGAGAGGCGGCTCTTGGACTGGAGGGTGGCGGCCGCGAGGTCGCTCATCCGCAGCCGTCGGTCCTCCGCCTCGGAGAGGTTCACCAGGATCTCGTAGTCGTTCATCGTCAGGCCGAACGGCTGTAGATCCTTCTCGAGTTGGTACGTCAGCAGCCTGTTGACCTCCAGGTGGGTGCGCCAGGCGCACTGCTCCTCTTCGGTCAGCCAGCGCGTGGCCGTCTCGGTCTCCATGAATGAAGTCTACCTAAAATGTTGAAAGGCGAACTAGTGAGGGTGGCGTGACGGCGCGCACATGTTCGACGTCACACTCCGCAGACTACCGCTCACAGCCCGAAGCGACGCTGGAGGTCCCCCAGCTGTCCGGGAAGGCGCGGTGCGCCCGCTTGCTGTGCGGGGCCTGTGGGGGACCCGCCCCCACTCGGTACCCCTGGCTCGTGCGGCACAACCCCTGTGGCCTGCTCGGCCATCAGTGCCTCGGACGACTGGAGCAGCACCGTGCCCGCGCCGACGAACTCGAACTGGTGCTCCTCCCCGGAGGCCCCGCCGATGCCCGTCATCGCACGTAGACCGCCCATCAGGCCGGTCATGTACGCGTGGTCGTAGTGATGGCACGGAGAGGGGCAGTCGGCCCAGCCGACGAGGGCCTGCGGGTCCACCCGGATCGGGGGTTCCATGAACACCACCGGGCCGTTCGAGGCGGCCACGAACTTTCCGGTTCCGATGAGTGTCAGAAAGCCGGGAACGATCGACTGCTTGAGAGCGAGAGTTGGCTGAAAAGCGAGCAGGTTGCCGGAGCGAATGGTCAGGTTGCCGTCTTCGAGGTCGTACGAGTTGACGTCGAAGGCCCGGTCGGCGAGCAGCATCTTGCCCGAGCCCTCGGCCACGACCCAGTCGCTCGCGTGCAGAGGCGAATGGAAGGACGTACGGACAAGTCGGTCGAGTCGCCCGTGCCCGATGCCGTTGAACTCCATCGAGCCGTAGTAGGCGATCATCTTCCCCTTCTGCAGGAACCACTGGCTCCCCTTGAGCTCCACGCAGAAGGTGTACTTGTTGACGTTGTCGTCGACCGGGAGGGTCATCGGGTCGTAGACCGTGGGGCCGGACCCCGCGTACTGGCTCACAGCTTCTCCTCCGACGCCTGGACGTACACCGCGCCGTTGCCGCTCAGCTCCAGCTGGAACGCCTCGCCGGAGCCCCGGCCCACCATGTCGCGCCAACCGAGCGCCGCGGACAGCTTGTTGCGTACGTCGCCGTGGTGGGCGACGTAGGCCTGCGGGTCGACGTGGACGGGTCTGCCGGGGGTGATCGGCACCTCGAAGACACCGCCGTGGGCCATCACGGCGACCGCGCCCTGCCCCTGGAGGGTGGTCGTGAACAGGCCCTGGCCGGTGACCTGGCCGCGGACCATGCCCATGACGCCGCCCTGCGAGCCCATGAACATCGTGCCCTGCCGGAGGGTGCCCTCGAAGGCGAGGAGGCGGTCGGCCTCCACGTAGAGGGTGTCTCCGGTGAGGTTGATGATCTGGATGTGGTGGCCGCCGTGACCGAACATCACGGTGCCGCTGCCCTCGACGGTCATCAGGGGGGTCGCCTCGTTCGCCACCCGGCGTCCGAGCATCGACATGACGCCGCCCTGGCCGCCCTGGATGTTCGGGGTGAAGGAGACCTCGCCCTTGTAGGCGAGCATCGCGCCGCGCTGGCTGTACAGCCGTTGCCCCGGCATGACGGTGGCCTGGATCATCTTCGAGTTGATCTCGGTGAACGCCATGTCACACGTCCCCCGCGATCGTGTTCCGCTCGCTGGGCTGGACGTAGACGAGCCCGTCGCCCTCGAAGCGGATCTGGAAGGCCTCGCCGCCGCCCTCCCCGAAGAGCGTGCGGAAGGTCACACCGGACTGGAAGGACTGCTGGAGGTTCCCCTGGTGCGCGATGTACGCGCCGGGGTCGACGGTCAGCGGATACTGCCGGCTCACTCGCAGCACCACCGCCGGACCGTCCGACATGATCGCCGCCTGCCCGTGCCCCTCGACGGTCGTCGTGAACAGCCCGTTGCCCTGCGAGGCGCCGCGCAGGCCGGTGAACGTGGTCCCCGTCCGCAGCCCGGCGTCGGTCACGAGGAGATTGCTCGACTCCACGTACAGCTTGTCCCCCTGGAGACTCACGAGGTTGATCTCGGAGGCCCGGTCCGCGAACCAGCACGTCCCCTGCCCCCTCACCTCCATCACCGTCATCTGCTCACCGGTGAGCCGCCGGGTCACCATCCCCCGGATGCCCTCACCGCCGCCGGTCATCTTCTTGAAGGCCATCTGCCCGTCGTACGCGACCATCGAGCCGTTCTTCGCCTTCACGGCGTCCCCGGTCATGTCGACGGCGAGCACCTTGCTGCCCTGGAGTCGAAACATCGCCACGCAGCGAAGGTAGCCGGAGAGGCGCGGTCGAGGACAGGCCCCGTGGGTGGAGAACGACCCTGACCTGGCCCCTAGGGGGAGCCGGGGGCGAACTGTGGGCGGGTCAGGGGCGTGTTGGGTGGGGGTGGGCTGTGGGGTGGGCTTGGGACGGGCCTGGGTGCGGGTCGCGGGGCGGATTCGGGTTGGGCTCGGGGCTTGTTGTGGGGGCGTGCCCGGGGAGGGTCCAAGACTTGGGGCAGGCGGGCAGGTCGCGGGGTGGAACCCGGGCCGGGCCGACGACTTGGTGCGACGCAGACCTGACGTGGGCCCAGGACGTGTTGCGGGGTGGACTGCGGTTTGTCGCGGGCGCGGACCCGGGGTGGGCTCGGGGTTTCGTTACAGGGGCGGACCCGGGGCGCCCTCAGGGCGTGTCGCGGCGTGGCCCCAGGGTGTGCCGTGCCCAAGCGTGCCGGCGCGCGGTGCTCCCACGTGCCAGTGGGCGGTGTTCCGGCGGATCGATGGGCGGTGCTGCCGCGTGACGCCGGGCCGTAGGACGACATCGGCAGTACGGCATCGGCAGTACGACATCGACGCCCGGCGCTACGCCGTGTCGCGCGACCTGTTCAGCCGGATGACCGCCGTGCCCGCGTGCAGGTCGACCGTGGACCAGGGCGGGTCCCCGTCCTCCTCGTCGTCCCGCATCACCAGGGCGCTCTGCCGTTCCTTCAGCTCGGTCTGCTTGCCCGGGGACAGGCTCGCGTGGAGTTGCTCGAAGCCGGTCGCGGATATCTGGCCCTGTCGCCCGGCGTTCCGCCAGGGGAGCATTCCGGCGCGGCCCATCTTCAGGAGCAGCTGGTCCAGGAACGCGAGCGCGGTCAGCAGGACCACCAGTCCGGGCAGCGTCATGAAGAAAACGAACTGCACGGGCACTCCCGGGGCTCGGCTGCGGACCCCCAGTCTCGGCCCGCTCGGCCGTTTGCCACAATGGGTGAACGTTTGTGCTCGCGTTCACAAACTGTGGACGTCTCCCTCACCGAAGGTGACCCGTGGACATCAAGACCGCCACCGCCCTCCGCCGCCTCCGTCTGGTGTCGGCCCCCGAGGCCGTGTCCTTCCTCCTGCTGCTCGTCTGCTCGGTGCTGAAGCGGACCACGGACTTCAACGCGGTGCCCGTCATGGGCATGGTCCACGGCGTCCTCTTCATCCTGTACGTCCTCTTCTGGGCCGACGCCTGGAACCGCACCAAGTGGGGCGCGAAGACCGCGGCCTTCTACTTCATCCTCTCCGTGCTGCCCACCGGCGGCTTCTTCGCCGAGCGCAAGCTCAAGCGCGAGGCCGAGAACGCGGTCATCGCCTCCCGCGCCCGCCAGGAAGGGATCGTGAACGCATGATCGTCGCCTTCTCCGTGACGCCCCTGGGTGTCGGCGAGGACGTGGGGGAGTACGTCGCCGACGCCGTCCGCGTGGTCCGCGAGTCCGGCCTGCCGAACCGCACCGACGCGATGTTCACCAGCATCGAGGGCGAGTGGGACGAGGTCATGGACGTCGTCAAGCGCGCGGTCGCCGCCGTAGAGGCACGCGCCCCGCGCGTCTCCGTGGTCCTCAAGGCGGACATCCGCCCCGGGGTGACGGACGGCCTCACGTCCAAGGTGGAGACGGTCGAGCGACACCTGGCGGAGTAGCGGGGGCGCCGTCCGGCGGGGGCGGGTGAGGCCGCAGGTACGTCACCGCCGACCAGGTGTCCCCGAAGTCAGGGCAACTGAGGGAGCCATGGCTTAAGGCCTTGCTCCACCGCCCCCAGCACCTCACCCGGCGTCAGCTCATCCACCCGCTCCACCACGATGAGCCCCCACCCATACCGCCGCACCACATCGAGCGTCACCGCCCGCTCGCGCCCCAGGTATGTCACCGCCGACGCGAGGTCGGACACCGACGGGCTCACCTCATACGCGGCGAGTTTCCCGACGTACCGGTCGAGCCACTCCGGCCCCTCCCGTTCCACGGCCCGGGACAGCGCGGCCCCGGCGTCCCCGTCGAGGAAGACCACCACCGGGCGGACCGGGGCCAGCACACCCGTGAGGTCGGTCATGAACGCGTCGATCGCTTCCTCGCCGTGCCCCATCGCCAGCAACGTCGGCACGAACGGCACGAGCGCGTCCGCGACCACCACGTCGTCGCCGGCCGCCAGAACAGAAGCGACATACCGCTCCGTCGCCGCGGCCGGCGTCTCCAGACCGACCGCTCCCGTCGCCCCGAACTCCTCGGCCACCGCGGCGAATTCGGACCGGCTAAGGATCTCCTCCTCGCGGAAGTGATCCACCCGCAGCCCCGCATCGGCGAGCGACCGGGACAGCCCGGCGCACAGCGTCGACTTGCCGACCCCGGGAGCCGCTCCCCACACCGACACCAGAACCGTCATCCCCAACTCCCCACCACAGCCCCGCAGTCGGTCACCACACCCGCTCCAGCGCCGTGCTCAACCGGGAGACGGACCCGAGATCCGGCAACTGCCCCAGGGAAGCGACGACCTGACCGCTCGCGAACTCCCGTTGCTCTGCGGTCACTTCCGGGTCGATCGCGCACTCTGCCTGCACCCGCACATAGTTCAGCGCGGTCGCGAAGAGCATCGAGAACGACTGCGGGCCCTGCACGACGGCACGCCCCCCGGCACTCCGATACGCCCGCGCCACCCGCACGCCCGCCTCCACATCCCCCGCGTTCCCGCCCGACCACACGAACAGGGCGCGGGCCAACTCCCGTTCCGCAGACGCGGATCCGGCGTTGTCCCAGTCGAGGAGGACGGGACCGGCCCGGCCCACCAGGACGTTCTGGGGTTGCAGATCGAGATGGGACGTCACCAGGTCACCGGGGTCGGACGGAGTCACCCAGTGCGCCAACTCCCTTGCGGAGCCGGCGATGAACCGGCCCAGCTCGTCCGTCCACGGCATCCCCGCCCGCCCGACCTCCGCGTGCAGCACTGCCCACTCGTCGTCCCCCGGGCACCGCTCGTACCAGGCGGACGGCATCACACTCTCGCCCTCGGCCGCCCTGTGCAGCAGCGCCATGGTCCGCCCGAACCAGTCCAGCACGTCCGGGTCGGACACGTCGGCGGGGGCGCCGTCGATCCAGTCGTACAGCTTGACGTGGGGCCCACCCGAAGAGCCGGAGTCGGAGCCGGAGCCGGAATCGGAGTCGCGGTCGAGGTGGGAGACGTACGCCCCCTTCCGATTCGGCAGCAGCCGCGGCGACGCGATCCCCAGCTTCTCCGCGGCCTCCCGTAACGCGGCCTCCCGGCGGACCTGGTCCTCGTCGCAGCCGAAGAGGAGCTCCTTGACGGCCCATGACGAGCCCGGCCCCGAACCGTTGCCGGACAGCTTCCAGATCTGGCCCAGGGCGCCACGCGTGACGGGCGTCAACGTCCACGGTCCGGCGCCGAGCGCGTAGGTCTCGGCGATGAGGTCGGCGGTGTCGTGCATGCGGGTGCCTCCGGGACGCTGCTGAGGATCATGACCGGGGCATTCTCCCCGAGCCACCCCCGAACCCCGCTCCACCGCCGGAGGCACCCGTTCCGCCGCCGGGGGCAACTCCCCACCCACCTGGACGCACCCAGTTCGACACGCCCCAATATGTCCACTTGTGTGTGGGTATCGGCCCGGTCGATCTTCGGTTCCACGGTCTCCACTCGGACTCCACGGTTCCTCGCTCCCCGGGCGTCGATCACTCCTCAATCATTGGAGGGCGCTGTGCGGCCGGAGGGCTACGACTACGACACCTACAGCCGACTGGCCGGACCGCTCACCGAGCCGTCCGGTGCGTCGTACCAGGTGCAGTACACCTCGCTCCTCTCGCGCGAGCCCCACCGAATACGCGCTGTCCTCCTGATGAGCCTCGCCCCGGTGCTCACCGCCGCCCTGCTCGTCTATCTTGTCTGGCCCTCCCACTGGGTCGAGCGCGAGGGCGGTCAGGAGTGGATGGTCGGGCTCGACGTCACGATGCTGATAGCCATCGGTCTCATCGAGCTGTTCATGGTCGTCAACGTCGCCTCCGTCGCCCACGCCACGCTGGTCGCCCGCGACCCGATCCCCGTCGTCCCCGCCCCCGGCACCCGCGTCGCCTTCCTCACGACGTACGTCCCGGGCAAGGAACCTCTGTCCATGGTCCGCGCGACTCTTGAAGGCGCGGTCAAGGTGACCCACACCGGGCCGGTCGACGTCTGGCTTCTCGACGAGGGTGACGACGAGCAAGCCAAGGCCCTGTGCGCCGAGTTGGGCGTACGGCACTTCACGCGGCACGGAGTTCCCGAGTGGAACCGCCCCAAGGGTGTCCACAAGGCCCGTACGAAGCACGGGAATTACAACGCCTGGATCGCCATGCACGGCGGCGACTACGAGTTCTTCGCCTCCGTCGACACCGACCATGTGCCGCTCCCCAACTTCCTTGAGCGGATGATGGGTTACTTCCGTGACCCGGACGTCGCCTTCGTCGTAGGACCGCAGGTGTACGGGAACTACCACAACCCCGTCACCAAGGCCGCCGAGTCGCAGCAGTTCCTCTTCCACGCGCTGATCCAGCGCGCCGGCAACCGCTACCGCGCCCCCATGTTCGTCGGCACCAACAACGTCGTACGGATGGCCGCCGTCAAGCAGATCGGCGGGCTGTACGACTCCATTACCGAGGACATGGCCACGGGCTTCGAGCTGCATCGGCACCGAAACCCGTTGACCCGTACGCACTGGCGGTCCGTCTACACGCCCGACGTGCTCGCCGTCGGAGAGGGGCCGGCCTCCTGGACCGACTTCTTCACGCAGCAGATGCGGTGGTCGCGCGGGACGTACGAGACGCTCATCAAGCAGTACTGGAAGGCGCCGTTCACGATGCCTCCGGGGCGGCTGTTCTCGTACACGATGATGCTCGTCTACTACCCGATGACGGCCGTCAACTGGCTGCTGGGCATCATGAGTTGCTTCCTGTTCCTGTGGTTCGGGGCCTCCGGTACGCAGGTCGCGGCCTCTGTGTGGCTGATGCTCTACAGCGATGCGGCCGCGCTTCAGATCGGGCTCTATCTCTGGAACCGGCGGCACAACGTCTCCCCGCACGAGCCGGAGGGGTCCGGTGGTCTCGCGGGCATGGCGATGTCGGCGCTCTCCGCGCCCATCTACCTCAAGTCCTTTGGCGAGGCGCTCATCCGTCGGCCGAGTCGGTTCGTCGTCACACCCAAGGGCGGCGACGCCAGCCCGGACCGGGTGATGACCTTCCGGATCCATCTCTTCTGGGCGATCCTCCTGGCGACCTCGCTGGCCGCCTCGGTGATCCTCGACCACACCCACGCGGCCATGCGCACCTGGGCGGTCCTCGCGATGGTCATCTCCCTTGCGCCGCTGGGGGTTTGGGTCGGCTCGCTGCTCAAGGAGCGCCGGGAGCGCCGGTCGTTGCTCGGTGGCGCGCGCACCCTCGACACCGCCGAGCCCGCGCTCGCCACCACCGGGGCCGGTCCGTCCGTCTCCAGCACCACGACAGGGGGCAACTAGACCATGGCGTACCAGCCGTCCCAGAAAACCAGGAAGACCGTCCTCGGCATCGGCGGCATCGCCGTCCTGGCCGGTCTCAACGCCCCGGCCGCCCTCGACTTCGCCGGCGAGCAGTATCACGAGTACAAGATCACCCGGCCCGGCTACATGGCCAAGTACGGCTCCTGGGACCAGATCGACATCCCGAAGGAGTACCGCACCAACGCCATCCACGCCTCGCTGCTGCACACCGGCAAGGTGCTGATCGTGGCGGGGTCCGGCAATGAGCAGAAGAAGTTCAACGCCGGGTCCTTCGACACCGTGCTGTGGGATCCGAAGGCCAACACCTTCAAGAAGATCCCGACCCCGGTCGACTTCTTCTGCGGCGGACACAGCCAACTCCCCAGCGGCAACCTGCTGGTGGCCGGTGGCACCGCCCGCTACGAACTCCTCGACGGCGAGGTCAAACGGGCCGGCGGCGGTATGCGGGTCAAGAACGAGAGCCCGAACAAGGCCATGTTCCTGAAGAAGGGCACCGTCTTCCGCTCACCGGCCGGCGTCGACTACGTCACCAAGTTCGACGTCACCGTCCCCAAGGCCAAGCGCGAGTTCAAGGTGACGTACAACGCCCGCGGTGCGATGCAGCCTTGGCAGACCAAGGTCACCGCGAGCGAGGTCCGCGTCTTCGTCGAGGCCACCGAGGCGGGCCCGATGTCGGTCACCGAGAACCAGGCCCAGTACGACATCGTCGGCCTCAAGGGCAAGGACGCGAACAACACGTACGGCCTCTCCGAGAAGATCACCCTGGAGAAGCAGGACTACCAAGGCATCCGCGCCGCCTACGAGTTCGACCCGAAGGCCGAGCGGTACATCTCCGTCGACCCGATGGAGAAGGCCCGTTGGTACCCGACCCTCGTCGGTCTCGACGACGGCCGCGTCCTCGCCGTCTCCGGCCTCGACGACGTCGGCGTGATCGACCAGGGCGACAACGAGATCTACGACCCGAAGACCAAGAAGTGGACCCCGGGCCCCAAGCGTTACTTCCCCACCTACCCGGCCCTCTTCCTCACCAAGGGCGGCAAGCTCTTCTACCCGGCCTCCAACGCCGGTTACGGACCCGCCAACAAGGGCCGTGAGCCCGGGCTTTGGGACCTGAAGACCAACAAGTTCACCAAGGTCGCCGGACTGCGCGACCCCGAGGAGACCGAGACCTCGTCCTCGCTCCTCCTGCCGCCCGCCCAGGACCAGAAGGTGATGATCCTCGGTGGCGGAGGCGTCGGCGAGTCCAAGAAGTCGACCCCGCGCACCGCGGTCGTCGACCTCAAGCAGGACAGCCCCGTCTTCAAGGACGGCCCCGATCTCCCGCAGGGCACCCGGTACTTGAACAGCGTGATCATGCCGGACGACTCGGTCTTCACCACCAACGGCTCCTCGGACTACCGCGGCCGCAGCGCCAGCAACATCCACAAGGCCCAGTTCTACGACCCGAAGGGCAACGCCTTCCGCGAGGCCGCCGCCCCGATGGTCGGCCGCAACTACCACTCCGAGGCACTGTTGTTGCCCGACGGCAGAGTCGTCACGTTCGGCTCCGACCCGCTCTTCGACGACCAGGCCAATACCAAACTGGGCCACTTCGAGCAGCGCATGGAGATCTTCACCCCGCCCGCGCTGCACAAGAACGGCACCAACAGGCCCGTACTGCAGGACGGTCCGGAGACCCTGGACCGGCACCACCGCGCGACCTTCCGCACCGACCACCCCGACCGCGTCGTCAAGGCCCGCCTGATGCGCCCGAGTTCGGTCACCCACACGACGGACGTCGAGCAGCGCTCCATCGAGCTGGGCATCGTCAAGGACGGCAAGTCGGTGACGGTGGACGTCCCGAACGACCGGGCCCTGGTGCCGCCCGGCTGGTACATGCTCTTCGTGACGGACGCCCAGGGCACGCCGTCGGAGGCCAAGTGGATCAAAGTGCAGTGAAGTTGACCGCAATGAACTGAAGCGAACTGAACTGCCTTGCTACGCCTTGGAGTTGCGCGCCAGCTCCAAGGCGTACTCCGGCCACCACTGGCCGGCATCCGGACCGCCCTCACAGGTGCCGTCCGAGGCGCCGGGCCGCTTGATCCACAGATAGGCGTCCAGGGACTGCTCCCCGGTGTCGGTGGTCGGCCGGGTGCCCAGACCCCGGCCCGGCGGATTGCACCAGGCGCCGGCCAGCGGCCCGTTGCCGTTGCGGCTGGTGTCGACGACGAAGTGCTTGCCGCCGAGGTCCCGCGACAGCTGGACGCCGTACTTCTTCGTCACCGCGTCCGTCTGGAAGTTGGACACGTTGAGCGAGAACCCGTCGGCCTCCTCGACCCCGGCCCGCTTCAACGGCTCCACGAGCTTCGAAGAGTCCTGAATCCAGGACGGGTTGCCCGCGTCGAGATACACCCTCGTCCCGGACTGCTGCTTCAGCCGGACGACCGCCTCGCTCAGCAACTGCTCCCGCTCGCCCTGGTATTCGCCGGGAGTGCACCCGTCCACCATGTGCGCGACGGCGTCGGGTTCGAGCACCACGAGTGCCTTCGCGTCCCCCAGCGCGTCGGCGAACTTCCCGATCCACGCCCGGTACGCATCGGCGTCCCCGGCCCCGCCGGCCGAGTGCTGACCGCAGTCCCGGTGCGGAATGTCGTACGCCACGAAGACCGCCGTACGCCCCTCCTGACGCGCGGACGCGGTCGCCGCCCTGATCACCGGGCCGGGGTCGATCTCACCGGCCGGCCACAGCGCGGTCGGCTCCTCGGCGATCCGCTTGAGCAGCGCGGCGTCCTGCTTGCGCCCCTCCCGCTCCCACATCTGGATCTGCTCGGCCGCCGGGCTCGCCGGGTCGACCCAGAAGGTCATGTCGCCCATCGGCCCCTTGGACCGGGCACCGGCGACGGAGGCCTCGTCGACGTCGGACGCGGACGAACAGCCCACCGCGAGCCCAAGGACAGTGAGCGCCGCGAACGTGCGGATCAGCCGGGACATGTCGCTCCCTTGCGCGAGGGGACATTAAGCGATGATT
>Ga0307517_10006434_pt1 | contig 17384 bp, 20 predicted proteins | sample 23_EM_MG_FD_194515 | JGI IMG/M metagenome (GOLD analysis project Ga0307517, IMG submission 194515) | Populus trichocarpa ectomycorrhiza microbial communities from riparian zone in the Pacific Northwest, United States - 23_EM | ecosystem: Host-associated > Plants > Roots > Unclassified | place...
CGGACCGAGAATGGCTCTTGGATCCACAGTATTTGAGATCCAAGAACCGTTCTTGGTACGCCTTGCCATTCTCGTATGAATTTTTCACACCTGCTTACAACTGATTTTGACTGCAGACGTACGAATGTGTGCGGGACTACAAAGAACTCAGGAAGGCTTTGGCGGAGATGGACGAAGAAGTGATGCAGACCTTGACTAGCATGCCATGAACGGTTGTTGCTCCTTTCCGCCTACTGACTTTTGTCCAGGATACCACTCTACATTCATGTGTGCACTTCCCCTTCCATGCCCATATTGTGTACGGACCACCAGGGTGCTCCATTCCTCCAACACGTCCCTTCGTTTGTGAATCCTCAAGATCCCTTCTCCTCACCCTTAATTTTGTGACCTTGGGTGGTGATTATTTGGAACCCGTATGCTGCAAGTATTGTAATGTACAAATATAACCACGCTCGAATCCGAGCCACGCCCTTGAACACAAGCTCACACGACACACATTCCAATCGCGTACACAGAGACCACCAATCAATGTCAAGAAGGGGCGAGGGTCGGGTGAGTAGAGATGTTCAGGTCCTTCCTTTCTCCTTCCCGCGAGCCTGCTCCTTCTCCCGATCGGCGACGGCTGCATCGGTCTCTCCCCTAATCTTGAGTGAGCCGTTGATAGATCCGAGTGAGGTGACAGGGGAAGAAGACCGAGTTATTTTTTGGGACGTCTCGCGTCCACGAACATCTCCTGCACGAGAACGAACTCTCTATGTATATGGATCCATGAGGATTGTTCACTCAAAGCGCATATATGCGGGTAAATAATGTCATACGTACCGAGCTCGATCCAGCTTCTCGCTTAGATATGTGCGGGTGAGCTTCTTCTCCATCGAGACGTCGCTTCCGCGTCTGGGGGAGTAGGTCCGTGTCGGGCAGTTTGAGGATTGCGTCCATAACTACTTGTGGAAGCGGCAGACGCTGTTTTTTTCTTTCTTCCGGCGGGTTGTGACGGTACCATGTGCTGCTAGAGACGATACGCCCATTGCACATGATGCAATGGCATTGGCGTTGCGGATTGTGCTTGGTCATATTTCGAGGGGATTCTTCAAAGAAACAGCAGGTGGAACGAGGTTTGACACTGTTGCAGCGTTTGGAGTGGAGGTTTATGAAAAGAAGGAGGGACTTGGGGAAGACAAAAACCTAGCTCGATTCACGTGAGGTCCTCCATTGTCTGCCTGTGTCTCCATTGACACTGCGTAGAACTTATCACGAACAGCGCGTACCAATTTAGATCACGCAACTCAGCTCGATCCAACTCGCTCAGTCTAGATCTTCCCCATACGTTTCGTCCCCGCTCGTCGCCGCTCGCCCTGTTTCTCACTGGGAATGGTGACCGATTGCTGCGCGAAAAAGCAGACAAGAAGTTCGACCCAACCACTCCGTCGTTCTGGTGTCAAGGACGTGCATCACTGGTTGAATCTTCGTCTTCACTCTACTTCTTGGTAAGGGCTACGTCCGCAGGGTACCTCTGGGATGCTTGCATAGGGATAAAGTCAGTGTTATACTCGTCTCGTTATACTTCGAGGGGATAAATACATAGATGCAGATGGAAAGAATGTACACGAATGAGGTCCGAGATCAAAAGCAAGGGATAATGAAGCGGGGCTCCGCTTGAGGCATGTGTACGGGGTCTTGAAGTCTGGAGTACTGGACTGAGATGCCGAGATTGGGAGGTCATGTTACGGTGACAATTTGCCCTCTTCCATCCTTGAGGATGACTACTTCGCAATCCACTGTTTCTCTGATATCCAGGCACTGAACATCGGTCGGGTCCAACGGATTCATCTTAACCTGAATCAAACCGATTAGCACCCACAAGACGGCAAGATGCTGTCAAGTCAAACCTGTCGTTTCTCCATGAATGATCGACCCAAAACAACGTCAAAATGATGTTCTTCCGAGAGGAAGACGGTGAGTGAGGTTGAGACCGTGGACAGTTCGCGTTCGCCCTCGTCGTTGAGGATATGTAGCCTAATTGGCCAAGATCCAATGCTACAGGGTCGGATGAACAGGGTTAGTGTGAAGCATTTAGAGAGATGAAGGCATGACGCACTTGACTAATCCACCGTATCCATAATATCCCAACGACGCGTCCTTGGGCACGAACCCGTGCTTCACTGCGAACTTCCTCGACATATACACATGTCGATACCCATTCTTCAGCAACATCCTCACGTTACCCACCGGGCCAATACTCCCCGTCACAGTCCTCACACCATTCTCACTATGGAATTTATCGAACGCCTTTCGGAACGCAGGTTCGGTGTGTTCTTCCTCGGTCTTTGTCGTCTTCTTAGAACGAGTTGACTTTCCCGTACGACTACTGCGGAGCGAACGGGTGCGGGAGATTCCGTCTTTGGCAGCGGAGGTGGAGGTGGAGGCTTGGTTTGGGAGGAACATGTAGAATGAGGGGTTTCGATAGTCATTTGGTCCTGGTAGCGATTTTCGAGGGTTGCGTAGATGGATGGTCGGTGTGTCTGCCTCGTCTGGGTGCGGGGCACAAGACTTTTGTCTCCATACGAAGATCGTATAGTCCGATTCTGTTTCAGCACGGTTTCAGCCCCAATCCGGAACGTCGGGGATGAAACAGACGAATACCATCGTCTAGTTGCCAAAAGGTGTGATTGAACCTATACTTGAGCCATCCCGGACTGACTCGTTCACCGTAGTAGTCAGTGTGCGCCTTACGGCTGAGTTTGTCGTACAATGCCGCTAAAGACTCCTGAGTGACTATGGGCCAAGAGGCCAAAGGGTCAGAAAGAGGGGTCTACGGGGTCGAGGCAGGTGGTGGGGTGTAGTTACTTGAGTGGACCAGTGAAAATGAAGCAGTTGGAGTGTGAATGTTCACGACCGGTGCTTCGTCCATGTCGGCGGCTTGGAGGAGAAAAGATACGAGGTCGTTACCGTTCGCCCCAGGCTCCGCAACAGGGAGGATGATGGAAGGTGTGTGATGCACGTGATCTCGGAGACGGAAAGTAGTCACGGATCAAAACGTCTTGAGAAAAAATTCCTTGCCAAGTGAAGCTTTCCTTCCTTGTACCATCGACGACCAAGGATCATCTACTTCGTGAGGTCGTCTTTTTTCCAAAACCAAACCCTTCCTCCCCCCACCCGCACGTATAAGAATGTCCGATCCGACCGCTCGTGGCAAGGCCTGGCCACAGGCAGAAGCTGAGCTAAACAACCAGGTATTTTTTGCGGGCTTTCTCTGGACGATCCACATTTCCTCATGCTTCCTCCTCTCGGAATCAGATTTTGGAGCTCGTCAATCAGGCTACTCAATACAAGCAGCTAAAAAAGGGTGCTAACGAGGGTACAGTTTGTCTTTTTCTTCACTTGTGATATCTCCCCCTCCAGACACATTAAACCACGCTTGTTTTCTAGCTACAAAAACCTTGAACCGTGGTATCGCCGAACTCATCGTTCTCACCGCTGACACGGAACCTCTTGAAATTCTCTTACACCTTCCCCTACTTTGCGAAGAGAAGGTACACATTTCTTCCAGCTCCGGAGATACTTTGGTGCTGACGATTAGCCGTATCCAACAGAATGTTCCGTACGTCTTTGTCGAATCCAAGGCTGCCTTGGGGCGTGCTTGCAATGTCTCTCGGCCCGTCATCGCCGCGAGCATCACCACCTCCGAGCACCGCGAGCTCCAGAGCCAGCTCGAGACGATCAAGCGGGCCATCGACCAGATCATGGTCTAACCTCTTCACCTACCCCGTAATCACACAGTATTAGTGTGCTGGATTATGTGCGAAAAGGACAGTCTTTCTCAGGTACTCAGCAAGGATGATTGTTCTCATCTAGTCAGCAATTACATGTGAACGGTGGTACATTGACACATGATTCGCGATATGAGTACACGAACGAGACCGTGAGCACTACAACCCAGTAGAAAGGGATTAGAACCAAGTAGAAGATTAGGGTAAACAATGTCGGTCAGGATCGAACGCCCTTCCTCCCCCACACAGGACCTGAGGGTCACAAGCTTGGGGCGGATGGAATGCTGCAAGTCTGCGTTACTTGGGGATGTTCTCACGAGCTTGTGCTCGAACGCGTTTCCTGTGAGCCAGCGTGGTCAGCATGATCGCGAGATCTTTCCTCAGTCTGAACTTACTCGTAGGCAATCTTATCGTTCCTGCATTGCGATATGTATCAATGAACTGTTGTCGGCGATGGGGTGCTTACTCACTTGAACATAGTATATGCCTCGCTTTGAGCGGGATCGTTGACATTGGGGTCGTTCAGTAGCTCCTGAATGCCCAACAGGATCTAATACCTTCCAGTCAGAACAAGTCACTATAAGTTAATTTAGACGAGGGTAGCAGCACTTGTTTGATCGTGATGGCGGGCTTCCAAGCTTTCTCCTCATCCAAGATGGACAGGCAGACGGTGCCAGATGGATAAACATTCGGGTGGAAGAGTGCGGGAGTGAATTTGCCTATATGCCAACAGTAAGCCACGTGGAGATGGTCTTTCACAGACGGAGGGGACGGACACTTCGGTGGTTTGGATGGATAATCTGCACGCGAGAATAGCTAAACTTAGTACCTTGGAGACGGCGATAGCGAGGATAAGGAGGGACGAACCTTCCGGGAAAACCATCATAAGCTTGTACACGCCACCCTCCCAAGGCGTCTGAATGCATCCTCGTATCAATCGGCTGTCCGAGGCACGTAAGATGGGGGATGAGAAAGGGAGAACGTACGGTTTGTTTTCCTGGGATACCAACCTCCCATTCCATCAAGTTCATCGACCCGTCGGCTGATTTGGTAGGCTTGGCGTAAAACCCCTACTCGACCACCACGCCAGACACACCGAACGCGAGCCGCCAAGACGCACGAAAGAAATCAATCAGCCTCCATGAACTCCGGGGGGATCCGTGGAGGGGATCCAGGCGAAGGTAGGCTAGGTGAGATCGGACAACTCACGAACGGATGATCCTTCCGCCACTGCTTGCGTTCTTCGGCAAGACGCGTTCTGCAGATTCCGGACATGGTTCACTCTCGAGAGGATGTTTTGGTGACGCTGTGGTGGGGGTGCTTCGGCGCAGACGAAGAAGTAGAGGGATGTGGTAGAGGACTAAGAAAGATACGGAGGGCGCCGCGCTCATTCGCCTTTGAGATGGAACGGATCGCAGACATCCTACCAACCCTCTGCACATTCTTACGGCTGCTGGGCGCTGGAAGATCACACAGATCGTGGCGAAGATGAAGGATCCGCAGGATACTATATCTTATGTACTACGGTGGAGCCATAACGGTTCTTATCTGTTACCCGACTAAAAACCGGAGGTGGCATCGTCAGGATGGCCAGCGAAATAGGCCTTGCCAAAACCAGGACCCCAGTTCGGGCACCTGAGATTAGACCATCGTGCACGCCAGATCGGATGGGTTACCCGCCTAGTCCTCCCAGACATTAACCACTTCCGCCTGGTGTGTCATAACGGCCGCATCCTTCCTGATAGGATTGATTCGAGGGAAGACAAACTGGATCATGTGGTCAGCAGGGCGTCTTAAAAATACGTAGAGAAGGATTCACCTTTTCATCGTATTCGTGCATAACCTCAGCAGCGATGATATCCTTGTCTTTGACCAACATCTGGAAGGCGTTGGTTAAGGTCGACATCTTAAAAACGGTTTTGGTCAGAGTTTTGGAGTAGGAAGCTACGGGCAAATACACTGACCTGAACCCACACGAGCGGCATGAGCATCAACATCCAGATCCAATTTGATCCATTCGTCACGGTCCACATTAGAAAGTTGCCCGGGGAATACATCAGGAACAGCTCCTTCTCAAAATCGCTCGGGTTCCAGACCTCCAGCTGCTGGACCCTAGACATTTTTGGAGTGTTCTTCGCTGTACTCGCTGGTATATTTAATAGGAATCTCCAGAAGATCACAAACGCCTTCCATAGGCGAACCAGTAGAGAGGGTGGTGGTGGTGGATTGGTGACGGTCGCAATGAACTTAGCATTAGGAGAGTTGACGAGGTTGGACGGTTGGAGGTTGAGATCATAGGTACGGGTGCGAGAGAATAGATATATGGAATTGAAGACCGCAACGCTGATCAAGAGGATCTGGGCGGGGAACGTCTGAATGGGAGATTGATAATCGTCAGGGATGTCCAGAGATGGGGATTGTAGCATGACGGGACACACCCAGTCAAACCACGGCTGCTCCTCAGCTTCCATGTACATTTCCTCCCACCCGGTTGCAGACTCTGGAACCTTCCTTATTCTGGAGATACAAACGCACAGGTGAACCAGGTTCAGTAATCCCCCGGCGAGTCGGGCAGACATTTTTGAAGATGGCAGAGAAAGCGTTTCCGGAAGCATCTCAACCTGGAACATGATCTCGGACGGTAGATTGGTAGCCCTGTGTCTACATTCAGCAAGGAAGCAGATGTGTGGCGGTGGGGGACTTACTTCTCCCACATTGACTTCTTCCTGACCGTCCGTTTCGTTGGGGTGGATTTATTGGGTGTCGGGCCACCACCGCCATTCCTCAGTGCCTGGAGGCGTCTATCGACAAAGGGGGTGCCGTACGGTGGAGGTTTCCTGAGTCGGGCAGCATCCCAGTCGAAAGGCGTGGAAGAAGAGATAGAAGGTGTGGCTGATGGAGGGGCGGAGATATTGTAGGATATCTTTGAGTTTCTTGGAGTGGATGGGTTGAACGCGCCCGTCTGTCTGCGGGTGGATGCCGAGGAGAGGGCAGACATGGTGTTGGAGGGAGCGCGGTGTGTCACACTCACGCTTTCGGATGTCACGGAGCACGTCGAAGACACGCCCACGCACTCTCGATCGCGTTTGGTTCCGACGCGTCCGCTGCTCTTCCTCTCCTCCGACGCGACGACGACAATGGATTCGCGTGTCTCGGACACTGTTTGTCCGGACAGAAACTGAATGGACACGTGGAGGTTAAATATTACATAATTGAAACTGAATAATTGTCATCTAAATTAGGAAGGTGTGTTTGGTATTGTTTGTGTTCGGTTGAGGATGCCTTTTTAGTTGCCAGCTTCTCGTTCGTTCTCCCTCTTCTTCTTCAACCACCACCTTCCCTGTATTTCTTATACTGCGACACATCCTTGTTTCCAGCCATTTCTTCCAAAACGCACTCCAGACATCCCCCTACCTCATCCTTGTCGCCTTCGAACTCGATCAGCGTCAGGATGGCCCAACCTTCCTCCTCCCACCATCACTCTCACAGAGATAGAGACCGTTCCGACCGTGAACGGCATCATCATCATCGATCCATCTCCTCCACTACCCTCCTCCTTGTCCTTTCTTTGATTCTCGCAGTCCTTGCTGTAATGCTCTCGTTGCCCTCTCAGCACTCCTCAGCTACCCCCGCGCCCCCAGCTCACGCCGTTCCGAACCCCGAGCCCACTGTTAACGAGGGTATCTGGGGATACGTCACTCCCAAAAGGTCCCAGGCCCTCGCCCAGCGCGAACGCGATGTTGCTCAACGTGAAGCTGAGGTTGCCCGTCGTGAAGCCGAAATCCTCGTCGGTGCTCCCGGCGGTGTCGTCCAGGCTCCTGCTTGCCCTGCCTGCATTCCTACCACCATCACCGAGATTTCTCCCGCCCCCACTGTCATTAAAGAGGTTGTGAAGGAAGCCGACCTTGCTGTCCCCAGCTGGATGGATAACGCCCGTGCCAGGGCCGAGGACATCTTCGAGCGAGAACTCAAGATTGCTGAGCGCGAGCGCGAAATTAGCCGTCGTGAAGAGTCGGTTAACCGCCGTGAACACGACGCGTCCCGTCGCGAATCTTGGATCATGGAACAGCTCGCGTAAGCCTAATATTTCCTGCTTCCTGATTTCTTTATTGACCCGTGTTTTCTTCTTGCAGTAACATCGGAGATAGTCCCCGCGCTGAAGTCGTAGAGGAAGAATATGCTTATGAGCAGCCTGCCGTTAAACGCAGGCCTGTCAAGGTACCACCTCTCCAACGACCATTCTGAGCGTTTCTCGAGACGAAGGGGGACTACGACAAACACGCCGACTATTTATTCTTCTTGTACACAGTCAGTTGCTTCCCTCCCCCTCCCTTTCCTGAAAGGCTTGGGGGACACCATCGCGTGCTATGTCAGCCATCACTAGTCCCCCTCGTCTCGCGGTTGTTCTGCCCTGGTGATCGATTATGTCATGGATCTACCTCTTGATTGTATATCCCGACAAGATCCCGGCTGACTCCGCCTTTAATATACCTTTAATCTCTTTATCGATCTCGAATTTGTGGCTAACGTCCCTCCTTTTTGTAGCAACAGTTCCAGGAAATCCCCATCGTTGTCACCGAAGTAGAGACCGAATACGCCACCCGAACAGTAACCCAGACTGAGATTCAACGCCAGACCGTTTATCCCTCACCAGTACTTGGTGGGCCTGCTCCGGCGAATACCCGTATTGCAGCTATCCCCACACCCGTTCAACTTTCTCCCTCTTTCAAGATCAATAGCCCCAAGACAACTGCTGTCGAGTACGTGGTCGAGGAGACCCCTGTTGCTGCTCCTCCACAGTTCATCGAGGAGGAAATTGAGGAAGACCTCCCATCCCGAAGGAGGCGTGATCCCACTCGTCCTCCTCAGAGGTGGTGGGGCTAAGCGTAGCTTGTCTCTGCCTTGACCACACTTACGAGCGTTTTGTTTGACACCGGTTGACCCGGTCGCGGACTCTTCTGCGGACCGTTTCCGTTAATTCTTCCTCTTCCTTATGCATCTTACGTCGGCTGTATCCCTTTCCTCCATTGCTTTTATCTACACTCCACGAATAGCGCTACCTCCCCCTTCCACGATACGCTCACGATTTCTTTCTGCTTTCCCGTCTCTATCTCCCAGCAACGATACTGCCTTGTTGCTGCGCGTGGTTGTAACTTTTCTCTCTTGCTTAGGATGTCCGTTGAGGCGTGCGATGAATGGCTAGACGATCTTACTTACCCTTACTTACCCGAGTAGTTAGTTGCAATGCAATATACATGCACTCGTCAACCCGCAGCAAGGTGATCGATGCTTAGCTTGCAGAGGTGTGATCTTGAATCTGGGCGCTAACGGACCCAGATTTGGCGCGCGCCACAAAATCACATCCTCGCCTCCGTCGCGTTCTTACTTGTCTCTCTCACCAGATCGTCGTCCGCCACACCCACCTATCGTTTCCGTGGGTGATACTGACGCCGAATTCCGAGCTAGATGTCCGGTCCCAAGAATATCCGATGTAGAGTGAGTGCTTTCATATCTTGCACTCCCCCCCAAGTCCATGCCTGCCCCCGATCTCGCTGTTGACCACTGAATCCGTCCGCCCCTCGACCATACACCCCCCTCGACTCCATTTCCCCCAACCTAAAATCCCCGCGCACCGCCACCCCACACTCTCCCTCGATTTCACACTCGATCCACATCCCAAACATCCAGAACTTCAACGACGAGGGGGTCGGTACATGCGATTCTGGGGAATATTGCCGATTCGTTCACCCAGGTCCGAGGTGGGCGAGTGCGCGCCCATATAATAGGAACCAGTGGGGCTTCGACCACATCCCGAAGTCGTTTTCTGAGGGCGATGGCGGTGATAGTCGAGGACGTCCAGGAGGCGGGGGTGGGGGAGGGAAAGGCCCTATTCCGAGGAGGTGTCGAGTGAGTCTTTTTGCCATTTGGTTCTTCCGTGTTTCTTCCGACCTTCCGCGCCCACCCCTCTACCATGGCATTAGCCTGCGGGTGTTTCTTAAATTGGAGGCTGATCGTTTTCACACTTGATCGACTCGGATTTCATCTCCATCACTCATCTGCTGATTCACTGTTCTGTCCTGTTTCCCCCTCTCTGGACCTGTTTGATGCGCCGATTTTCGCCGGCTAGTATTACGAATCGGACGGATCGCCAATAAGAGGCGGCTGCCATCGCTATCCCAAGGGCGAGTGCAGGTTCACTCACCCTGATCAGCCAGGGTGGGACAAAGCAACTCCGTCCGAGAACTCTTTCTCGCGAGCCAGGAACTCCTTCGGGCCAGCCTCTGGCTCGAATTCCTTCTCTGCTGGTTCTGGCTGGGGAGGCTCGACTCCGAGTTTCGGCAGGGCGAGTGAGGATATGACCACTGATGCGACATGGGGATCTGTAGTCGGGACGACCGGGAGACAACAGTCCCCTAGTCCGATGATTTCATCCTCTGGTTGGGGTCAGAGTAACAGTAACGAACCCGAGCAGTCTGCGAATGAACCGTCTGGTGGCGGTGGATGGGGCAGGCAAGACACTGATCATGGGTGGGGAACGGGTGAAACCAGCAATACCAATAGCGGGTGGGGCGGAGACGGCGGTGGCGGGGCGTGGGGAAACAGTGGCGGTGGAAGCTGGGGTTTGCCCGGTAATGACTCTGGTTCGGGTGGTGGTGGATGGGGCTTCACCAGCAAGAATGACGACACCGTTAATACAACCCAGTCGACCGCGCGAGAGGGGACTACCGATATTAACCCTCAGGCTCCGACCTCGTCAGACAACGCCCAGAGTTCGCCGGATATTACATGGGGCACGTCTACAAACACCTGGGGTTCATCGGATGCCACTTGGGGTTCGTCCACAAATACCTGGGGTTCATCGGGAAACACCTGGGGCTCGTCTACTTGGGGTCCCTCAAACAACACTTGGACCTCTAACGAAACCGCCCAGCATCAACCTGTCAGCAACGCCGGGCCCGACAGTGGGAAGGAAGGGGAGAACAGCGTGCAGGGCGGCGGTCGGTCGGGTTGGGGTGATGCGTCGAACTCTGAAACTATAACCGGTTTGCCCTCGTCCGGGGGAGGCTGGGGAAACTCGACTCCGGCTGTCCCGGCGACTGTCGGTGTCACGCAAGGTAGTGATTTTGAATCCTATCAATTACGTTCCTTTTTTCTATTACCTTTATTCCCAGAGCGGTGCACTCACGTGAAATTTTTTGCGGTACTGCGCCCCCTTAGATTCCACCCCCACCACCACCCGTCTCGATGCTGCGCCAGTGACCATGGACGTCGACGATGGCGGATCGCATTTCGAGGGAGAGGCGATCTTGAACGCGCTCGAGAACGCTGTTCACAGACGTAGAAACAAGCGCAAGAGAAGCCACGAGGATATTGGGCTTTTCCCGCGATACTATCGCCATCTACTCGCCCCTCAGCGCACTACAGGGTCTGGAGTTGATGGCGATGGTGACGCAGTGATGAGTGGGACGACGAATCAAACCATCCACGAAGAAACTTTGGAACCTGGGGAGATTGTTGAAGCTCCTCCGGGTGTCAGCTACGACATGAACATTCTCTCCTGTGAACCGAGAACTTCTAAGGACAAGACTCTGTTTGCCAAGCATCTACTCTAGTAAGGATGTGATTGGAATATTACCTTGTTTGTCGTCTAAAAATTGTTCGCGTTCGCCCACAGTATCTTCACGGAGGCAGGGGTCGCAGTGGATCGGAGCAGAAAAGCAGAGAAGAGATATGAAGACTACAAAAAGTCACAAGAAGCCCGAATTTACAATCATCCAGGTTATGATGCACGGCTCGTGCTCGTGGACAAGCTCCAGGTGCTTCGCACGACCTCACATGAGGAGAGCGAACGCCTAAAACGTATCGTCGCGGACTTGGGATCTCTTCCATCTCATCATCTATCCGATGTTGTCGCCTACAACGAACATAACCATCTGACAGAGGAAGCTATGGCAGAAGACAAGAGGAAGGCGGCTATCGATGAGGTGCTTAAGAGGTGGGACGAGAAACATGAACATGTTGATCGGAACCTGGTGGCCCTTCAGGCTCAGCTTGAGAAGCTTGCCGAGGAGAAGCGGGCAAGAGAGACTATACGTGATCTTCCCCCTCCTGTGGATCCGAGCAAAATAGCTGCGGAGGAGGCTAGGACCGCCCATCAGGCTAACGTGCAGCGGGTTGCTGCTGTCGAGGTTCGGATCTGTCTGCGACCAACGGTCTTAACTGTGCACTTATTGAATCACTTTTTTCTCTTGCAGGCGTCCGTGCAAACGATCACCCTTGCGGAATCGACTCCCCACAGGGACGGACCGATCCAAACCCTTGAGGAGTCACTCCCAACCGTGGATGATCAAGTTTTGCAGCTACAAGGGTTTGCTGAAGGCATCGCGAAGCTCATACAACAAGTTCCTGCGGTCCGAGGAGAGATCGCCGCCATCAAGGCTGGGAATGAGGAATGCAGACGGGCGGAGAAGGAGGTAAGCACTACTTTCCGTAAGTGTCAGTCCTGTGCTAACATTTATATTAGCATGAGCAGAGCACGAAGGTACTCGACCAGCACCTGGTGACTTCTTCTGCGCAGCTCGAAGCCCTCAACACTCAGGTTACGAGACTCGTCGAAGGGCTACGGCACCAAGTCACGATGGAGAATGTCAAGTCTGCGATCCAACCCGTTCTGGACGAGCAGACTCGTGTCGTGCTCGATGACGTTAATGAATATGTTAAGCGCGGATTAGGCATCACGCGTACCCTAATACGAGACGAGCGAACTCGGATGGAGGGGCATATCTATTCGAGACTTGTTGGAACCCAGCGGTTGTTTGAGGCCGTTGGGTGTTATCTGCGATCGGTCAGGGCGGACCTGGCCTCGTTGGTGGACAAGGATGCTGACAGGACCGAATCTTCGTGACCGTCCATCACACACCTGCCCATCTGTTTTGTTTCTCGCAATTTTTCACCTTGTTTTCTGGTTTCTAGTTGCAACATCTCTGCGGCATTTCAGCACCTACATAATACCTCGTCGATTACATCCATTCCCCCGTGTATCCTTTATATTGCGCGTCCCCATCATCTTGGATCAGGTTTTCTACCCTTGCTCTTTGCTTTCCGCCTTGTTTCCACTCTCGATCACCACACATCCATCATCGTATTGTACTTCATAAGTCACGACCTAGGCCATATCTCTCCGCCTCGTGGCCACCCTATACACATCAGAGTTCGCACCCCATCCTCGAAGGTCCTCTGATGCCACCACAACAGTTGAAGAAAGTCAAATGCAAGGTACTGTCCTTGTTGATTAACCTGTCCGCTTTTTAAGCTCACCCCCCTGGGTGGATATCAGTACTACAATTCGGAAACGGGAAACCCTGACCCGATCCCGTGTCCGCGAAGTTCAAAAGTCTGTTGGTTTATTCACCCGAATGAGCCGGAGTGGAATGGTACGGGTGGTGGAGGGAAACGGCTGTCGTCGCCGCCTAGGAGGTATGGTGGAGGTCGGAAAAGGAGCTTGAGCCCAAGGAGGGGCAGAGGGAGGAGCAGGAGCAGGAGCATGAGTAGGGATAGGAAAGGGAGAAGTAGAGTTCGAAGCAGAAGCAGAGGATACGTGAGTCCCGAGCGAAGACGTCGGAGACCCTCATCACCTATTCCCCCACGTCGACCACTCCACGAGAGAATACAGCGTTCGCATTCTCCCCGCCCACGCTCTAGCTCACGCGCACGAAGTCGTTCTCCGCCTCGCCATCCACGCAATCGACGACCGCGAAGCCCGACACCGATCTCGTCGTCTCGCGGTCACACTCCTCCCAAGCGCACCAGGTCGGACCATTCGCCTCGGGCCATCAAGCTTGAGCCTTCCACCGACAACGTTCCAAGCGTTTCGTCGAATCTCGTCTCTCCAGTGCTCGACAATACGAACACGGGCGTTGGGGGTGATCAACCTCCTATTCCGCCCCGGGATTCCGTCGATCAACATCATCAACCACTCTCATTGAATCTGTCTTCGGTGGAGCGTGCCACTACTGCCTCTACTTCTCTCCAACCACCTTCACCTCAGACAGCCCCGTTTTCGCCAATCTTCGCCCCGGAAACACCTATTATTCCTGGTCTCTCTGCCTCTGCCCGGTTCGCTCAACCCCAAACCGCCGTCATGTCCGCACTCCAGAAGTCACTCGAGCAGGTTATCAAAGACCAAGCGACGAATCAAACTACACAACCATCTATTACTCCACCCGTTGGGATCCCCTCGACCTCTCCTGGGACTAGTCCGGATGGGGAGAAGACCGAGATTTGGACCACACGGGTGAAGTGTGTTGCGTCCACCAGTTTTGTGAAAGAGATTTGTTGACACATTCTTTGGCAAATCTTCGTTTAGGCTATGGGCTGACCTAATGAAGGCCAAATCAGAAATCGTGGATTGGGAAGAGGAGGCGGAGGTGGCTCAATCGCTGAAGAACCGTGCTGGTTTCGAAACGTTCTCTCCGGAGGTTCAGGCTCAGATCAACTCCCGAATTACATATGCCAGGGGTAACCTTGTCCGACACCAACTCGCGTTCGAAGCCCTCGTCTCGCAATCCTTCGCGCTCGATCGAAACGTGTCCAAGGTCAACGCCGCTCTTACACCTGCCTCCGCCGTACCCAACCCACGAACTACGACGCCTCGTGAAATCGAATGGATGGAGGAACGGATCCAGACTGCGACGGCCAGGATGGATGAGCTCGAGAGCAAGCTGAGGCTGCAGGACCAACTGCTGGAACGGTTGAAGGCGGAACAAGAGGCTGTTGCGGCTCTTCCACCGTTGCCCTCCACTGCTAGCCCACGGTCTCCCATGGATGTCGACGATGGGGACGGTATCCTCGATAGGGTGTCTTCGTTGAAGAGGAAGAGGACGGATGACGATGAAACACGACCCTCATCGCGACGTAGGTCCCTCGCACGGGACGTCGCTGATCTTCGAGAGGCAAACGAGGCGCTCGTTGATCGGATCGCAGAGGCTGAAGGCACGATTGAGGGATTCCTCAACGACGTCGTGGAGGATCCTGAAGGCGAAGAGTCATCCCGTGCCATTCGATTGAAGGAGATATTCCAGGACTATCAGGCGTTCGCTGAGAACGCGAAGACGTCCATCGAAACCACGGAAAGAAACTCGCGGGTTGTTGAAGTTCTTAAGACAGAAGCGGAACGGGCCATCGCTGATTGGAATGAAGTGTATCAAGAGTTTGAAGTTGTACAGAAAGAATCTGTGGAACTCCATGCCAGGGGAAAGGAGGTGAGTTATCTATTCTGGTATCCAGGACCTCTGGATTGAGCTAATATATCCTACAGCGAGCGGCAGAGATTGCGAAGAAAGAGGAGAAAACCGCCTCGATGCAGCGAGAGATCGAGGCATTAAACGTCACAGTCCAGGCTTTCGTGGAACAGCAGAGCGCACAGCCCGAAACGCCCCTGACTCTGGAGCAAGTTGTCAAGTGGTTGAAACCCTTCATTGCCGAAGAGATGCGGGAGGCCACGCGACCACTACTCACACACAAACACGAGGAGTTGCAACGGATTCTGACGGATTATATAGAGGCGGTCCGAGTCAGTATCTACGAACCGATACGCCTGTCGGAACAGGTGGCACGGACAATGGTAACCTGGCTGGAGGCGGAGTTTGGGTACGGCGCGACAAAGCGTTAGACGCTCTCGGACCTTATTTTTTGTCACGTACGATTCATAGCCTACCTACTGTCTCTTATAATCTTGTCCCATGCCGTGTGTAATTGGATATTATGTGTTTTCTTGCTGAAAATCTGATGAGCGGGAGGAAAAAAACCACCGTGGACCCTCCGAGAATCGAACTCGGGACCCTTGCATGACGGGAGTTAACCTCATAAGTACAAAGCTCTACCGATTGAGCTAAGGGTCCGGCATCCGGAATTGAACATTTTACCGTCACGACTGCACGGGATGTATTTTGTGGAAACGCCAGGTATTCCTTCCGTTTTTCCTCCTGGAATCGCGATCCCGGCGACTGGGACACACCATGGTCATATCCCGCCGAACAGAAGACATAGGCTGGCAAGTGGTAGAACCTGTGACTCACTGTGCTGCCATGAATATCCTCAGCACCCCTGTATCTACCAGACTTTTGGGGAAGCTGTTCGCCGTGTTCACGATAATTGTGACCGGATTTCTGTGAAGTCGTAATCGAGTGATCATTCTGCTTCAAATTAAAATCACATAAAATAAATAACAAGTATCTGAGATGTGATGGTCCGAAAGCCGAGATTATGGAGTTGTTAAGGAAGTAGAGTCCATTGGGGGTATTGTTCTAGTTAAGGCGCATTATAAGGGGATTCCGATGCTATTACAACCACCTGCGCTGGAGGTTCGACCGTCTGGTGGTGGTCGTGGTTCCGTTCAGGACAGGGAAGAGATTTGTATCGTCGACTGGGCACTGTGAACTGCCTCCCTGTGGAAGCTAAAAATCGTAAAACCGATCAGCACGAGTACACAACCGGTGCGTATTAGGAAGAACACTAACTGTGGAGTTGGCGAGGTAGTTGTTCACGATGCCCAGAGTGCAGGATGAGACTTGAGCGATGACTGTGTGACCGAAGCCAAGTTGTTCGAGCAGGAAGGCATTGTTGCCGAGCATATCGGCAGCCTTTTTCGCACCCGCGAACGGTGTGATTGGGTCAGCCTAGGAATCGTGGTGGTAAGGCTAAGGGAGAACATGATTCTGGAGTGGGTTGCGCGTACCGTGTTTCCGATGACAAGAACTGGGGTCCTGAGGTTTGTTAGTTTGAATGGGGGAAGTCTTTCGACAGAACGGATGGGCCATTTATATGCGGTGTAACTGGGGTTGTTGTTGTCAGAACTCATACTCCGAAAATTCAGCCTCATACACGTACGCAACACTCAAGGCGGTTCCGACTTGATTCGGGATTGCTCGGTAAGTGGATGATATGAGCGAATGATGGAAATCTTACACGTAGGAGTGACCTCTCGAGTGATACCCACGATAATATCAAACAAGTCCTTGATCGTCGTACCGTCATCATTGAAGTCATCCGCTCCAGCAATGGCCGCCTGCGCATAAGAAGTCAAGGAAGTGGCACCGCTCTGGTCCAGAGAAGGCTGCTCGATTGTGATATTCCCTGAAGGAATGTTGTATTTGTGATTTCCATCGATCGTGATGTTGTAAGTTTGAGAAGCTTGTAGAATGACAGCCGCGAATGGGTAGACGTCACTGTTCACAAACTGGCTCCACGCCATCGGAGCATACAGAAGAGAGAAAAGCGAATCTGGTGTGGGGTCGGTAACCAAGCTTCAAGGAGATGAAAGTTAGAAATCGTACCCTTAACGAAGGCGGGGGTAGCGGGAACTGGAACCCCATTACGGTAGAGTTCGAGGGCCACCTAACATGGAAATGGAGTTAATCGGATTACACAATCTGGGAAAAGAGTTGCTCACATCGTGAACGTAGTTCAGAAGAGTCTTCACGTCGTCCCCAGTGGCATTGTCGCCAGTAAGTTCGATGAGTTTACAACCGGCCCTTCCCGCCGCAGCACAACCATCCGTGAGGCCGGAGTACACCTTCTCAGTATCTGCAAGAGCGCTATACAAGAACTTGTGCG
>Ga0307517_10006435_pt1 | contig 17383 bp, 9 predicted proteins | sample 23_EM_MG_FD_194515 | JGI IMG/M metagenome (GOLD analysis project Ga0307517, IMG submission 194515) | Populus trichocarpa ectomycorrhiza microbial communities from riparian zone in the Pacific Northwest, United States - 23_EM | ecosystem: Host-associated > Plants > Roots > Unclassified | place...
GGAAAGACTTGCTTAAAAAGATGCACAAACCTAACTGTCAGAGCAAACTTCGGCCTACAAATGCAGACCAAATTTCAGATGTATTTAAAAACAATTTAATATTCTTTAGTTTATGAACTTTCAAATTTAAGGAATTAAAAAAAAAACTATATAAATAAATAAATAAAACCCTTTAACCGTAGTTTAATGTGGAAATGTTTGGAAATGCGTAGAAACAGTTATTTTACAAGGTTTTTTTTTAATATATTAAAATAATATTTTTTATTTATTTTTTTAAATACATAAACACATTAAAATAATCTAAAAACATAAAAAAATTAATTTGAAACAAAAAAATTAAAAATAAAAATATTTTTTTCAAAAATACTTTTAAAACATAAAAACAAACAGGCCCGTGTATGACAACGTTTCACTGTAGTTCTAAAACCTAGCCCGGCCCGGCGGGTAAACTCAGGATCCGACTGACCCTGAATTGGGTTTAATAAAAAATAAAAGAAGTCAAAAATTCAGGTGACCCGACAAGACTCAACTGCAATACATTAATTATTTTTTAAACAAAACAATGTTATTTTGATTTATTAAAAAAATTAAAATTAATTTAAATAATCAGAATAAAACTCATTACTCGGGTCTCGAACCAAGTCGATCCCTTACCAGGTTTAAAAACTTTGCATTCCACAGCTTTTTTATTTTTATTTTTTATTTTTATTTTTTTGAAGTTTGTACAGATCCCTTGACCGTTTGGTTTAAGCTTTGGGCCACTTCCCAATAAAAACCCTTTCCTTTTCTTCTTTTCAAGCAGTCTTCGTCACAATACACGAAACTCAGGGAAAATGATATGGAATTAGCTTTTAAATGTTTGCCATATCTGTCTGTCTGTCATACTTTGCAGGTCTCAGAATCTACAATGCCTTCTTCAATCAAGAAAAAGAAATGAAAGTTTCCTCCTTCTGAAAGCAACCGAAAGTGGTTTGCAAGATTTTGCCTTTTTACTTGTTTTTTTATGAAGATAAAAAATAATAATAATAAAAAACATAGAAATCCTTGTTTCTGAAATAATTTTAGATAAAATCTCTATAATTTCAGGCAGAAAAATAAAATAAAAAACTCTTTATTTTTTCTATCTTTGTTATTTTCATCTCCATAAACAAACAATAAATATAATAAATAATACAACGTGTTTTGTATTGTGGTTTTATTTGATTTTTTAAATATTTTTTGTATGTAAAATATATTAAATTGAATAATATTTTAATATGTTGATATTTAATATATTTTACATAAAAAATATATATTAAAAGGTATGTTTCACTGAATTACTAAACTAACACTTGATTTTCCAAAGATTGATTACATCATATAAAATACAGTCCGACACAATATTTTAGAGATGAACACGACCTCCTTTCAGACTCGGACAGATACTGTCTCCATCTCTTTCTCACCAAAATCCACTAGTTTAGTTTAGCGCATTTAAGGTTTCTGACTTTCCTCTGTCTATAATCAGAAAATCCACCAAGAAAAACCTCACTTTCACTCTCTGAAATGGCAGTTCCTTGCTCGCAAACAGATGACTTGGTATCAACAACACAAGTCCCTCTCATATATCAAGATCAAGAAGATGAAGCCCATCTCTCCAAATCTCTAAACCATTTAGAAACCATTTTAAGGGTCTTTGGCTTTTGTCAACACTCCTTTATAAGTCTCACTCTCTCATGGCTCTCTTTTTTGCTTCTTGGTGTTGCTCTTCCTGCTGTGATGATCCACTATTTCTCTTACTGCACTGCTGACTGTAAGAAGTACCAAATTCGTACCTTTGAGATTCAGGTTTTGGTGTTTCAGTGTCTAGTTGCTGCCATTTCTCTTGCTTGTATTTCATATAACTTGAGGAAGTATGGGTTCAGGAAGTTTCTTTTTGTGGACCGCTATCATGGACATCTGGCACAGTTTCGTGATGAATATGTGAAGAAGATCAATGTAAGGAAAACCTTTTTATTTTAATTTCTAAATCTGTTGTAGTTTTTTAAGTGATCAAAGCTAAGATTTTTTTTTGTCAATTTGTGGTAATTGATTTGGTTGTGGTTGATTTGTTAAGATTCATACTTGATGTGTGCAACTACTAGTCATGGCCTGAGCATTAAAGGCAGTAGAGAAGTTGCAGTGATTTTAATGGGGTCAGGTTTTGACATTCAATAAATCAAACTGTGCTGTCTGTTAATTTATCTATCTATCTATTATTTATATCTTTTTTAGTTGGTTCCTTGCCCATTGCTTGGAGATGATGCTTTAAAAAGAATCCAAATAAGAAGTTAGCAAAAAAAAATTTGAAGTATAATATTTTCTGTTGTAGATTAACAATCAGATACATGATTCCCTTAACAGCGGATCCCTTTTCCTATAATCTCAGATTAATTATAATCATGCAATAAAAAGAGTCATGCTGTCAAATTTAGTTTACCAAAGTTGAATGTTTGTCCTTTTATTTGTACTTGTGTCATTCCCTTCTGCTCTTTTTATTGTTTTATTTATTATTAATATCCTTTTGGATCGTTTGATTGCATGGAGATACTGTTTCAAAAACAAATCCATCGAAGAAACTATCAATAATAGGCTATTGAAGAATTGTGCTGTGGAGTAAGATACTCGAGTCCATTAACAGAGGAATGTTTTCTCCTACAATTTCAGATTAATCAGTATCGTGGAATAGAATATCATGTTGTCCATTTAATGGACAGAGCTTAAAACTGCCTTTTCTTTAATCATCTGTATAATGCCATGCACTTGAGTGGAAGTTTTGATTCCTGCATAACCTGGTAAGAAAATAGTGAAGAAATCTTCCTCTGTTAGAATATCTCTGTTATAATCATTAAATTTTTGTATAGTTGTGATTGTAATATATTTTATTCATAGATGTCAAGCCATTGATTTGAAAACTCTATATATTCAGGGTTTCTTCCGCTTGTTGGCAGTATGGGTGATACCATTCCTCCTCCTGAAGATTGTTCGCGAGGCTGTTCGCATTATATATGTGCCACACCATTCTTGGGGGCAATCTGTTGCGATACTGATAGCTTTGATTGTCTCATGGACCTATTCAATCACTATCTATTTATCAGGCTGTGCTTTATTCAATTTAGTATGCAATTTTCAAGTGATTCACTTTGAAAATTACGGGAAGCTCTTAGAAAGGGATATGGATGTTTCACAGTACATTGAGGAACACATTCGTCTAACACATTATCTATCTAAGATAAGCCATAGGTTCCGAATTTTTTTCATTCTTGAGCTCTTGGTTGTGACAGCGAGTCAGGTTGTGGCTTTATTTCAAACTACATGGAATAGTGAAATTATCAATTTCATCAATGGTGGTGATTTTGTGGTAAGTGCAGAAAAATATGCTGTTGCTTTTTCCTTCTCAGTTTACCATAGATTTGATAAGGAGCAACTTGTTCAATTCTAAATTCCACCTCTTGCAGAAACTTGTGTTTAATTGTGTCTTTACCTTTAAATTGAAGCATTATATGTAGATAACATCCCTCGTTACAAAATCATCACCTTTTAGCAATATCTCATGAAATTAGTTACAAAAGAAGTACAAGACTTTGGATGGAAAAGGAAAGGTAGACCTTCTAATGCAAATTGTTAAACCATACAACTCACAGCTTTCAAAGTTAGCTGAAAATATTTGAACAATACACCAGCATCTCCACGTGTTTGCATAGCAATTCTAGACTTGAGTTTCTTTCTTAGATTGCAATTTTGTGATGGTTGCAGATCTCTTCTATAGTTGAGCTTGTTGGTTTAATAATTTGCCTGCATGCTGCTGCAAAAATCACACATAGAGCACAAGGCACTGGATCAGTTGCTGCTAAATGGCATTCTATAGTTACATGTGCCTCTGATGACACTTCTCAAGTGGAAATAAGCAGCAATTGTGGAAGCTCGGAGGCTGCCAATACAGGCCATTTATTGTGCATAAATTATTCAGAAAGTGATTTGGAGGCAGTTGACTATGTGCCAGTGCCAACTACTACCCAGTTGGCTTCATATATGTCAACATATCACAAGAGACAAGCTTTTGGTATGTATCTAAATCAACAATCAGTTTTGTGCACTCAAATTGTCGTCTCTTTTTCACTGTAGCTGCAAATGAAAATACATTTCATATTAGTAACTAATCAGTTCGTCCTAATCCTAAGTGGTGGGGATCCACTCATCCTAGGCTTGCTGCATGTAGCTGCAAGACTCATCATGATAGAGACTTCCATCGCATGTACAAGCAAAGAATCTCTTGCTATGTGAGATAGGTTCAGCACCAACCAAGCCAAGTTGGTCATACCTTATAGTACACACCAAAACTAGTAGTAATCAATTTTTATCAGCCGCACAAAACCCTTTTTGACACCCTGGTCTCTAAACCCCTATCAAATTTCACTTTCCCTGAGGCCAACAGTGTTTTTTTCTTTTCTCACAACACAAAAGGCTCCCATGGCCTATACTTTTGGATGCTACTTGAACTGATAGTAAACAGGAATAGTGGGGAATGGGGATAGCATTCAATTCTGCAGTTAAATATATAGGCGCCGATGTGGTGGCAAACCTTTGTTTTCCCAAATAGGACCATTCAAGAGACAACCCTTTTAAGTTAATGATGATTTTGATTCTTATGCAACTATTTATATAGCTTGAACAGATTCATTCTTCTAACAAACATCTCTGGCAACTACCAAAAAAAGGAAAAAAGTTTAGCTCCTTGGTTGCATCATATAATCAAAGATCTGGCATATCAAAAGCAGATAAATGAATATCAATCTAATAAAACTATAAGTCATTCAATTTCTGTGGCTCTTTTCATTTCTTCCTCGGAATAACCGTGAAGTTAACTGACCCCCCCCTTTTCTTTTGCAGTGACGTATTTGCAGTCCAATCCTGGTGGGTTTAGTGTTTTTGGATGGACAATTGACCGGACACTCATCAACACTATCTTCTTTTTGGAGATGTCGCTGGTTCTTTTTGTACTTGGGAAGACCATAACCATCTATCATTCGTAAATTCACACAGCATACCCCATAAAACTCGCATATTCCACCCAATTTTTTGCGGGAGTCAATGGGCAGCATAATTAGTACTTTCTAGATTCTGATACGTTGTTTGTGTAATTGTTTTAGATGTATTTCTATGTTAGCAACCTTGTTCTAACATCAGGTTGCATACTAAAGTTGACAAATGAGATTGAATGCTGTTTTATAGGTTTCAATTTTCTTTGTTCCAAGCACCTTATTTTTCCCCGAAAGAACTCTTTATGATATCAGTCAGCTATAAGTCCCAGTCAAACTCCTCATTTGTTGCTCCAGTTGAACAGGATTATCACAAATGATATGATAACATTGTAAGATCATAGCCAGTTTTTTTCTCGCCTGATTTACATTGCACTTTTATTTTACTTCCGATCCATCTGTGCAGCTCTACAAGGTGTTTGTCTCGATTATTGTACAATTGGGATTGGAGAATTGTTGCTCTTATTTACCGTCTCCGCAGGAAATATATAGAATACCCTATAAATGGATGATGAATGGGATTGCTCTTCTAGATGATGTTAACTGGATTTTGTGGGGTTGCTCTTCTAGATGATTATTTTCGGTTGAAAAAGATTTGAGGACATTGAACTGGAACATACAAGCTTAACAATTACGTTTGCACATGTTGCTTGTTCAGTAGACATTAGTAACACCTTACCCCCCGATTTGTTTTTTCTTAGATAGCGTACTGATCTTCATCCACACTGCTGTAAGTTGAACAGGAACTGAGAAAAACAACAGTCAAAGAATTTATGAAGTGAATTGCTGAAACCAGGCAATTATAAGTGCAATTCATGTTCATGTTCGGCAACCCTTTTTCCTCTTCGGGAAACCCCGAGAATGTAGCAGAAAGCGATGCCTGAACAAATTATATGCAAACAAGAAAGACATGGGGGAACTGAACAGGCTAACATGCAGAGGATGGAGATGTTAATTAAAAATAAAGAAAACAGTGGTTTTCCCCCTCTACGCTGTGGATTGAATGCTCATAATAATATATAGATAACCTTTTTCAGATTCGTTCTTCTAATAAGACATCTATGCTAACTACAAAAGTATAAAAATTTCTTTAGCTGCCTGCACCACACCATCAAAGATGATAATCAGAAAATGAACCGTTGGTCTATCGGAACTATCATTTACTTGGGACTCTCGAGCCAATTCTTCCTTACTAGCACTTTCTTCGTTTTAGAGATGAAGTCGCTTGTTCTTTTTGTAAGAATAGAGCCATCTGATTTGAGAAGAGGGTCGGATCATTGATATTTTCTAGATTCAGATATATTTTGATGTTTGGGATGGATGTATTGTTGCCATGTTAGCAGCCATGTATAAACATTAGGTCGCTTGCCGAAGTTGACAAAACTTGATGCCTGATTTCTAGTGTAAAATTTCCTTGTTCTAAGCGCCTCCGAAAAGTGAACGATTTAGCTCAACAAATCTATATCGGTTCATATAAATTTTTGGCCCCATTTCTCATTTAAGATCATCTAAGTTTTTATAACATAACATCTTCAGTCCATATAAATGGCTGATTTACAAGGGACATCGATTTTACAACTCTCTCGTCCATTGATAAAGCATAACAGGTGAACGAACATTCAGGACTGGAGAATTATTGCTCCCTACATACCGCCTCCGCAGGTAACGAGCTCAAGAGGAGTTTTGACATCATTGAGCATTCAGGATTATCGCTCCTCTACTTAATGGCTCCGCGAACAAGAATACTCATTGACAAATGGTGCTACTGCACTTCTGTGATGTTTGTTCTGTCGAAAGCAAAACCATGCCCCATGTAGGTGTTCAAGTGAAGCAAAATAAGCTCGTGTTTCAAAGTCAGACGAAGCATATGTTTCGGGAGAAAAATACCTCTGTATTAATAAATGTCATTGATTTCAAAGTATTTTTGAGCTGTGTTCATCACAAAATGATCAGAACATTATTCCTGGTAAAGAAACAGAGGAGAAGATTGAACTGAAACGTCCAAATGAACAATTGGGTATTCACATATTGCTTGCTTCCTCAAACATTAGGCCACAACACGTTTGGCAGTCTTCTCGATATTAAACGCTGCTGTAACTCAAAAGCCCAAAGAATCGAGAGACAAGAATCCAAGAATTTGTGAAGTAGAGTGGGAAAGCAGAGCACATGGGAGGTAATTGCATGTGCAATTCTTTTTATGTTCTGCAACATTAAACCCCTTCTACTCCCACGCGCATGAACAGGTGGGTATGGAGGGAGCTGGGGATATTCCTCCAAACCTGCACGGGAGCACATTTTTGCAAAGAAAAGGATGCGTGTACAAAATGATCTAGGATCAAGAAATACAAGTCAGCCAGAACAGACTAACAAGCGAGGATGGAGTAGAAAAAAAGAGCAAGGGGGTTAACCTTTCCACATTCTATTCACATACCAGCTGAACATCCAACCAAAAGAACTTGAGAAACACGGTAGCTGAGTAGTTGCAAATTCTATAGCAGCCATCATTGAAGGAAGCTGGTAACTCGGGAATTTACAGGGATCAGAATCAAAAGAACTAACATATATAAATGAAAAATGAAAAATCTTTAAACGTGTTGACAGAGGTCCAAAAGAACTTGTGGACCCATGAAAAACCAACAGAGGCTAATGACACATCAGCGAAGCAGGGACGTATATGTAAGTTATGCATCATTTGTTCGCAAATATACATCAGAATTATCTCAAAAGGTGCACCTGATTTAACACTATAAAGAGCACTTTCCAAACAAACTTCACAGGTTCTCAGATATGTTTTTTACATTGAATAATGAGAGCCTAACAAAATGCTATAGCAGCTTAACATTACTTTTCTTCTTCTTGAGCTTGATAGAAAATGCATTGACAAGCTGAACCACAAAAGCGTAAAATAGGACAGGCTTTCATGTGCTGAATTTAAAAAGCAGAAAGCTGACTATGAATAATAAATGAAGGCAACGATATCAAATACAGTCTTGGCTTTGGTGAGAGCATAAAAAGAGTCAACGTGAAAGTAGAATCAACCGAATGTCGGGAGAAATTTTAATCTGGATCAAAACAAGCAAAAATATAAAACCAGATTACATAATCATCAAACAAATAGGAGGTTCAGTACCTTACAAGTGACCAGAAATATCAGCGCCCCAATCCATTGCCTTACATCAGTTCTCTCTAGCAAGCAAAGTTTGAATATACAAGAAAATAGATTGAATAACAGTTTAGCACTAAATGAAAAGATATGTATGAATAAATCTAATCATTTATAACTGAGTTGAGAGATATTTACACTCATTCTGAACTCAAGCTGATTAAAAGAGAACAGAAACAATGGAAGACAAAGAAAAAGGTCAATACTCAGGACCTTGCGGGTCAAGGACTGCAGGATCATTACAAAAAAGGATGTAAATCCCAAAGGATGATATCCACCAATATGTGCCAGATAACACCTGGTACTGCCTTCCTTCACCAATGCTCCTGGAATCTAGACACTTCATTGTTCTTTGATTAGGCCTAAGAGTCAGAGTACAAGTTGAGAAAAAGGCACACAACAAGAAGCCCTGTTCTGGGAAATAGTGAAGAAAAGGTAAGAGGTTCACTAAATTTTTCTCAGTTGTGTACTGCTTCTTGTCATCCAGTCTATCAGCTACCTGTTCTTTGCATACTGAGGAGGGAAAGTAGGCATGAATTCTTTTGATTTTGATAGTGGGACCTCATTAAACCAGGGATGATTAAGAGCGTCGTCTGCTGTTATTCGCTGCATTAGCAATAAGCAACACCAATTAGTATAATAATCATATATTTTAAAAACCATGGGGCAGTAACAAAAACCAACTTGGAACATATGCACTACAATTACCTTATCTGGGTCATAAGTTAGGAGTCTGTTTAGCAAGTCAAATCCTGAGTCAGAGAGAACTGGAGATCCTGTGAAAGGTGTGAAAGGAAACTTCTTCCGTAATTGATTATACCTGAAAAAGAAAGCAGTATCTATAAGGTGTGCAGGCCAATAGCATTCAGATATTTTTAAGGGGAAAAAAATAATAACAGACAAGGTAGACCAAACAGATACTTACGGTTGCTGAACAAAATTTGCTTTTGCCCCTGGCAATTTTGATAACCCAGGCCAAATAGTCTCGTTTGGTGTGCCAAGAGTTTTGAAGATCTGCAATCATTTTTTTTTTCAAATCAGAAAAGAACTACGGAAAATAAATCTTACAAAAAATAAAATCAAATGAGTAAAGTACCAGAGCAGAAGTTGATTAGTACCTTGTCAAGCTGATCAATTTCACCTTTCCCTGTGAATAGGGGTTCCTTGGTCAACATTTCAGCCATTATGCAACCCACTGACCACATATCAACTGCTGTAGAGTATTTCTTTGCTCCAAGAAGAAGTTCTGGTGCCCTGCAATGTAAAAGTAACACTAGATAAGCTTAAAACTTCTAGTTATCCCAGTCCAGAAAATTACAAGAGATAACTTCAAAACACAAAATAAATTAAGCATGTAAAGTGCAACTTACCTGTACCACAAAGTAACCACCAGAGAGGTATATGGCTTCAATGGGCTACCATACTGGCGTGACATCCCAAAATCACATACTTTCAACTCTCCCTGGTTATTGAAAAGAAGGTTTGATGTCTTCAAATCCCTGTGAAGCACCCAATTATCATGAAGATATTTGACACCTTCCAAAAGCTGTAGCATTAAGCATTTGACTTCACTTGTACTGAAAGGCTGCTTCATCGCTTGCATCAGCCCCTTGAGATCATGTTCCATGTACTCCATCACCATGAAAACACTATCAAGGTCCCCCATCACAACTTCTTTAACTCGCACAATTGAAGGGTGATCAAAAGACATAAGAATGTTAATCTCCCTCAAAGATGTCAAGGGGAAACCATACTCTTCCAAGTATTTGTCTCTTCCGACATTCATCTTCACTTTCTTCAAAGCCACAAATTCTCCAGTCTTCTTATCCCTGGCTTTGTACACTTTACCATAGGTTCCTTCATTGATTTCATTGAGTCTTTCATACTCGAACACACTTCTACAACCCTCTAGCATATTAAACCCCCTTTGGTTAGTAACTGTGGGCTCTTCACCAGCGGTTTGCTCCATCTCATTATCACTGGCATTTTCATCCCTAATATCATCAATGTCCATGACATCATTTTGCAATTCATATTCCGAAGCAGAGCTGCCACTGTAACCTCTTTCATCCGATAGAGATGAACTTGATCCATCTCTATCTGAGACTTCTCTCTGGAACCCTTCTCTATTAATCAAATCTGTCCTGTACACCATTTCTCCATGCATTCCTTTATCATCAATCAAAGTGGTATCCCTTGGAGAATCATCATCAGAAGCCCACCGGGACATGGCTATATTCCGTGCTTCAGGAAGCTCTTCCTCCTCCACTTGTCCCTGCTCTTGGTCATAACCCCCATCTTTCTTTGGATGCAATGAAGGAGACAAAGGCGCTGGATACTCAGATCCAATACCATCAGCTGATCCTCCATCCACACAATCCTTGTCCACCACAAGCTCCAATCCTCCTTTGACAGGACTTTTCACAACATCCTCGTCTGAAACAACATTTAAATCCCGAGTACTACTCCCCTGAACAACTCTATTCTTTGAAGAAATCTTCGCTTTTTTCTCCTCAACATCCCATACAATAGGAGAAAACTTCCTTTTCTTCTCTGCGGGCAATTGAACCCCATCTTCATTTGCTGGTATCTCACCTTCCTCATACTTCGAGGAACAGAAGGCATTAAATTGCCACGGCTCCCCTGACTGTCGTTCTTCATCTCTACAACTAAACCCACTTCGTCTAAAATCAAAGCTAGGCACAATCGTTGAACTATGATACCCATTTTTCCGTACCAAACCACGATCACCACCCCGCTTCACCTCATCAAAATAACCACCACCACCCCGCCTCCTGGACACATCGAGCCGCCCTGCCGCCATATTATCAACAACCACAACACACAACTCTTCTCAATCAAAATTCACAAGGAAACAAACAAAACAACTTTTTCCAGATACCCAAACACAAACCCTAATTCAATTCAATTTCCTGTTTTTCTTTTAAAAAAAAAAAAACAAAACCTAGGTACTTCAAATCTATTCAGCAATCAAACAAATACATGGAAAATACCGTATACGATTAATTGGAAAAAAAATGAAATTGATTGGAAAAAAAATCGAAACCCCAGATCGTGATTATTTTTCTTTTGTTTTTTTGGTTTTGACGGTGTCTCTCCTTGAGAAAACACGGGTAATCAAAGATCTTACCGGAGATATAGAGAGACGGAGACAAAATCAACGTTGATCGGAATCGAAGAAACAGTTGAAAAAAAAGAGGAGAGAGAATCCAAAGCGCGTTTACGCAATTATGTGCGGTGTTCTGGTTTGACCTCCGCCAGTAATTGGAATAATTTATATAGATAGTTTCTGAGTCGGCTGCTACTCGTTTTTTCTGTGGACTCCTGGGCGGTGGAGATTCTTGTCTCTTTCCTTTTTCTTTTTTATGTTTTAGACCCTTGCAATATTTTATATTTACATTTCTAATGCCCCCCCTCCTTTTGTCATTTTATTATTGTGAACCACTAGAGGTAATTAAATAAAAACTTATCATAGAATTTTATTTTTGACTCTATCTTGTTAATAAAATTAAAAGATAATTTTTTATATATTACTTTGTATTTTTGAGTTTCTTATAGAAACATTTTATTATTTTAAAAAATTAATTTGACGGATTTTGTGTATTAGAATATATTTTAAATAAATAAAAATTTGGTAATTGTAGGGGAAAAAATTATTATGCATTTTTATAAATGAAGAATAAGATTTAATGTTGTAGTAACTCATTCTTTATATAAATGTCATTAATTACAAATCTTTAGCTTTCAAGAACGTCACCGGGCTTGCTGTGCCCAGAGAAGGGGCTGGCTTACAGAGCTTCTCGATCCGTTTTCCTGGGCTTAAAACTAGTGAACTCTTTGTTCATCCCCTCCAATCGGCCCAAATGCCTGCCTGCTAATACAGCAATTTCTCAGCTTGTATTACGCCTCCATCCCACCACCATCTCCTCTAGCAATTTGCACCTCCCGAGGTAGGCACAAACACCATAATCAATCCTCACATCCTTCATTTTATTCACGTTCGATTAATCTTGCTCGCATAAAGCCAAAACTAACGAGAAAGAAGAGTAGCGTTGCTAGAAAAACAGGAGAGAGTAATGGGACTTGCAACTTGTGAAAATTACTATGCACCGCCCCATGTGAAGAAGTTTGGCTATGATGCTCCAGAAGGGGTTGAAATTAGGGGCAGATATGATGGGGAATTTGCAAAGATCCTTACCTAGGATGCTTTGCAATTTGTTTTTGATCTGGAGAGAGAGTTTAGGAACCGCATCAAGTATGCAATGGAGTGTCGCAAGGAAGCCAAAAGGAGGTACAAAGAGGGGGCTTTACCAGGGTTTGATCCAGCTACAAGGTACATCAGGGAAGGTGATTGGACATGTTCGCCCAAGAAGTTGGCATCTGCCTGAGGCACACATTCTCATTGATGGAGAACCTGCAACTGGTTGCCTTGTGGACTTTGGCCTTTACTTTTACCACAACCATGCTGCATTCCGTCGGACTCGGGGTCCAGGATTTGGGCCTTTCTTTTATCTCCCAAAGATGGAGCATTCAAGGTAATCTTTTATCTGACATAATAAAGCAGCTAAATTGTCAAGCAATCATAACTTAGAAGTTTTTTCAGCACTTAATTTTGAGAATAAATCGAAACCCTTTTGAAAGTTCACAGAAAGCATCAATTAATTCAAAACATTATTTCAGCTTCAATTTATCCTCTTACCCCAATCATAGTCATCACTTGTTGGAGGAACCCTTACGCAATGTTGCTTTAGAACAACGATTGATGAAGCTATATTATTACTAATGGCGATCACGTTATTTCACGTTGAACTAAACATTTATTTATGATCTAAATTATTGGCAGGGAGGCTAAGATATGGAACTGTGTGTTTGAGAAAGCGGAGAAGATGGCAGGAATTGAAAGGGGAAGCATCAAGGCCACTGTCCTGATCGAAACACTTCCAGCTCTCTTCCAAATGAATGAAATCCTCTACGACCTGAGGGATCACTCTGTTGGCTTGAATTGTGGAAGATGAGATTACTTCTTCAGCTATGCCAAGACATTCCAGGCTCACCCAGATGGCCTGCTAACCACACAGGGTTCAAGTTGCATGACTCAGCACTTTATGAAGAGCTACTCTGATCTCCTCATCTGGACATGCCATAGGCGTGGCGTGCACGCCATGGGTGGCATGTTATACAAAACATATTTATCTGAGCCAACAGCAACTCTTAAGAAATTTTGTACTTAATTTTTATATCCATGTTTAATCTCTTGATTCTTAAACAGGCAGCTCAGATTCCAATCAGATACGATACTGGGGCGAACAATGTGTCACTAGAACTTGTGCGAAAGGACAAGCTAAGAGAGGTTCGAGCAGGACATGATGGAACATGGGCAGCCCAACCTGGACTTATCCCAGTTTGCATGGAAGTCTTCTCAAAAAATATGGGAAACACACCAAACCAAATTCACTCCATGAAGCGTGAAGATGCATCCACCGTAACCGAGGAAGATCTCTTACATAGGCCAAGAGGGTCTCGTTCACTGGAAGGTCTCCGCCTTAACACCCGCGTAGGAATCCAGCACTTAGCAGCATGGCTAAGGGGAACTGGCTCGGTCCCTCTTTACAACCTCATGGAAGATGCTGCCACCGCAGAAATCAGCAGAGTTCAGAACTGGCAATGGCTTAAATTTAGAGTGGAACTAGACGGAGACGGCCTCGGGGAGTGAAAGTGAACAATGATCTGTTCAGGAAAGTGGTGGAAGAGGAAATGGCTAGGATTGAAAGGGAAGTTGGGAAAGAGAAGTTCAAAAAGGGAATGTACAGGGGAGGCTTGCAGGATTTTCACAAGCCAATGCACTGCACCAACACTAGATAATTTTCTTACCCAGAATGCTTATAAATTATAATAATATCGTCATCCATCACCCTATGGGATCATCTAGCCTCTAAATCATGAGGTTCATCGCCTGTTTTTCATTTCCTGGGATCGGTCATTTCCTATCTGTTTCAGTTCAAGTTATAGACTTTACATATTCTTAATTTTATTCTCTGTTCAAGTGTGTAAGTCGAAGATTATGATCGGCTTGTAAATTATCATGTTTAAGTTAACATTATTTTGTTTTTTAAAATGTTTTCTTTTTTTCTTGAATTTTCCATCCTGTTTACTTCTTCTTTTTTACCTTTTCTTTTAAAAAAAAAAAAACAAAATAAATTGAAAAGAAACATGAAATAAGAATTAATTTTTAAAAAAAATGTGAAAACATAAGGATTAAATAAGAATTTCTGAAATAATAAAGATTAATTAATTATTTTTGCTAAATCAGAGACTAAGTTATAATTAACTTTTGAAGACAAATTGAAATGATGAAAAAGGCCGCAAACGGAATGCTTGGGAACAAGGGCGTCGTTTGGGCTTGAATTATTTGAAAAATCACCCACCAGAATTTATTCAAATCTGCTTGTTTCGGCCCATATTCTGACCGTATTCAAATTCACTTTCAAAATTATTTTTAACATAAAAAAAAAGTAATGTATTTGCACTTTGTGTGCAACATAATTTTATTAATTTTAATATGATTTATAAAATCTATTTAAATAATAATACGTAATTATTTATTATATAATCTTAGATATAAAGAAGAAATTATAATCTTTGCATACTCATGCATATTAAATGTATTATTGTAAGTAAACTTAAGACTGTAATTGATAATACTCGGTTTTTATATGCTTTCATTATACAATTGGAAATAAATTTTTCTTTTAATCATATTTTTCAAATTAATTATATTTATAAATCATACATTTTCATGTTTTCATATTCTTTTATGAATAATAGCACCCTCATGTCTGAAGCCAGAGTTTTTTTTTATTAGAATTATAAATTTCAATGACTTTTCTTTGGAATTTTAGAAGGAAAAAATGTATCTTTTAGTCGCACTCTTTAAATTATTAATGTTTATAAACATAAAAACAAAACCAAAAAAAAATTCATATAGATTATTTTATATATGAAAAACAAATCCCCCCTCTAATTGTTCAATGAGGGTTCATAGTGGTAACAATTAGTGAGGTATAGTTATAATCTCTAATAATATGTATATTTTTTGAGATTTGTGACTTTAATATAAGAAAAATACATTGTAAACATTTTATATGGAAATAGTTTTTGGTAAGCAATGATGTGAAAAATATGGTGATGGTAGTATAATATTGATAAAAAAAAACAAAGAGGAAGAAGATATGTAGCTTGTCTGTCTATAATTCATCCATTATATTTGTGGCTGGACAATCTAGGGTAGGTTTATTTGACCTAGAAATAGTGAGTTTTGTTGATGAAAAATAATCGTTCACCATGTTTCTTTCACTTTCATTGTTTTTAGATGACTTTCTATCTTTTATATCAAACTCAGAGATTTAAATGTTAAGGAAAAAAAATTGAATCAAGATTAAAATTGTAAAAACTAAAGGGATGATTGAAGAGTAAGAAAATAGAAAGTAAGTGGACTAAAAAGAATTTTTTCTAGAAAATTTGAGATTGACCATGAGATTTCTCATTGTTTTATACTTTGATCTTTTTTTGTTAAAGTTTTTAGTTTCTTAGCAAATTTTAATAAATTAGTTTAGACAATTAAAGGCTGCAAATGAAAAAATAAAGTTCGGGTTTGGAATTAGAAAAAAAAAAACTATGGTTACCATGAATTCTTATAGTAAAATGTCTAACTCTTTTAATACATTTTGTAATTGTAATTTTTCTTCAGGCTCTTATGGATTGGGGAATTTAAACTTTAGGTTTTCATTATAGCTTGACCATGCCATGCATGAATGAATTTAACGGCTCTTTTTGCCCAATTGAGATTGTTACATTAAATTAATTTTATTTTTTGGAAGTTTTTTTATTCGTATTTATTTAATATACACTACTGGTTATTTGGACTTCACGAGATGGCAAAATTTTGACCCGTCTCCTTTGTCCTTGATGATTGCCATGTGGGTGTGTCCTAAAAGGATAAGTTGAAAAGTCTTCATCACATGTGATTTTGAAAAGGATCACAATAAGCCAATCAATTGTTTGATGACATGTGTTTTTGTATGGACGACCCACGTGTTGATGGCCGAACCAACAATCATTTCCATACCCAAACCTGGTTACGTTTCTAGATAAATCAATTGCATGTTTATGAAAATTTATTTTCTAGCCATCTCCTTAAACTTGAAATAAAATGATGTTTATATGTATAGTTTAACTGATTAAATTTCAAGTTTACTTTTTAAAAGTCATCAGTTCGAATCTCACAAATTTTGAGTCACTAGAAGTTTACATAGCCATTATTTTTAAGATTTGTAAGATTAATCGAGATAAATACAAATTAGAATAAAATGAAATGATGTTTAACACTTGCTAGAATGAACCCATGTCATAGTGATGGATACAAGTTTATGGGTCTAATAAATCTGAACTAACGATCTAGTTTGCTACAATAAAAAAAAAATCCCAGTCTTACACCTTCTTATTCTTTCATGGTGATGTGATCGAGTGGTTGAAAAACTTTATAAGAAAATTATTAATTTTCCATAGATGTTAAGCTTTGGAGTTTGTAAAACAAGTTTATCATGTAAAGAGAAAAACTTTGATGCTTAAGTTATTATTTGAATTTTTTTCAAGTAACGATCAGGTAAATATTTAAAATAAAAAAAATGAATTTTTTAATGCTTGAAAAAAAAATGTGTGTTCTCTATCTTGTGTTATCTGTATTATGAAGAAGTGTACATATAAGTGTTTAGACTCTTTTCTCTTCCTTAAAATCTAAGAATATATAACTTGGAAAATATTTGATAGATATTTTTAAAATATTTAGAAAAATATATGATGAAATATATGAGAAAATATACTCTTCATAAATAGTATGAATAGTGACAAGCAGTGCATATATGAATAGTATCATGCAAATTGTATTGTTTACAAGGTGAGATAAGATAACCCGGTCATATTAAGCCAAGAAGAAAAAAAAAGAGGGAGAGAGAGGAGTTCGGACTCTAGACTTGTTCTAAATAAATTTTGCATAGCAAACACTACTTATGAATAATAAATATTATTCCTGAATAGTAAATAAAACTATATCAAATTAATAAAAAAAAAAAAAAAAGGTATAGCT
>Ga0307517_10006436_pt1 | contig 17383 bp, 14 predicted proteins | sample 23_EM_MG_FD_194515 | JGI IMG/M metagenome (GOLD analysis project Ga0307517, IMG submission 194515) | Populus trichocarpa ectomycorrhiza microbial communities from riparian zone in the Pacific Northwest, United States - 23_EM | ecosystem: Host-associated > Plants > Roots > Unclassified | place...
AAAAGCTTTTACGTCCATTCAAGCAGTGGATTAATGCCACGTGCTTTGGTCTCTGGGTTCATCTAATTGTTTGGTTTTCAAGTCAATGGCTAGAGAAAAATTGCTTATTCAAGTCTTAATTTTCAGTCTCTTCCACTTTGATTTGAAAACAAACAGAAACAGACTCTGACTGGAAAAAAAAAAAGAAAAAAGAAATCAGTTCGCAAAGACCACCCTTCCTACACCCGAGAAACAGACCACAGGGACGGGAACGGAATTTTACTGAAGCGGAGGATGCACCTTCACCTCCGTGAATTTAGTTTTACCCTTCCTTCATCGGAGAATAGAAGCTTCCATTTTTATTGGGCTAGACAACAACATTTTTAGACCACTGATTGAATGATTCCCCATCTAGCTAATGTATAATGACTCGATAATAAGATATATTTTCAATTTCTAATTAAACATGAAAATAATAATAATAATAATAATGGTGTTTTCAAATACTCTTCAACCTTCAAATATAAAATAGATTATTCAAAATAGATAGTCCTATAAAATAAGAAATAAAAAATATTCGTAATATTGCTTTTGCAAATAAAAAAAAAATATTTACCTTTTATTTTAGATCTTGTATTATTAATGTTTGTCAAATCGGGTATAAAACTCTATTAAGAAGAAGAAATATTAGTGTTTGAGATTGTAAATATGGTTGTTTTTCAAAATTTATCTTGAAAATATATCAAAATAATATTTTTTAAAATTTATTTTTGACATCAACACATAAAAACGATTCCAAATATAAAATTAATTAATTTAAAATAAAAAATAAAAAATTCTCAAAAACTTTTTGAACCTAAAAATAAAATGCTCATCATATTCTTGTCCATTACGATTTAAGAGTTGTTTGAGAGAGAGTTTTAATATATCTTTTGTTAAAATTAAAAAAAATATTTTAAATTAATTTTTTAATATTTTTAAATCGTTTTGATATATTAATTTCAAAAATAAATTTTAAAAAATAAAAAAAATATTATTTTAATATTTTCTTAAATAAATTTTTTATAAAATAAAAAATGACTGCTAATATTTTTTTTTTCTCCACCTCCGTTGCCCATTAAGATTTAGAAGTACCCGCCCTTGTTTGGATAGATCTAGATCGATCAGTTGCTTGCTATCTCAAGAATAACAGGAGTAAAGAAACGCTACAGTAAGAATTCTGCTTTCTCCTTTATACCTTTTCAGTCAACAGACTGAGTTTTTACTTTCTCAGCCACCAAACAGAAAAAAAAAGAAAAAGAAGAAGTAATTAATCAATATAATAACTACCAGCAATTAGCAAAATAAAACTAAAACAACTGTCAAATTAAATTTGAGGCGTATAACAGCATAGAAAAGAATTATCCTACCCCACTCCTTTTCTTCTCTTCTTGCCATTTCTTTATTCTCTCTACTCTCTCTTCTTGAGCTCCATAAAATAAAAATAAAAAAAGAAAAACACCGCTCCACTCTTAGAGAAAAAGAAAAAGAAAAAGAAGCTGGAACCTCTGGTTTATCGCTCTCTTTTGCCTACAGAAAGAAACTTCAATAATCAGATCAAACAATATATATTGTTTTCCCAAACTCTCCCTCTCTCCAAACAGATACTTGATTTTATTTTCCAGCTCCAAAATCACCGGACTTCGGTATTTTTTTTTCCTCCTATTGTTTATAAGTTCCGTTTAAGTATTCACTTCATTATTGCTACTATTAACTTCAAATTGAAGTTACTCTGAAGTGACAAGTTTCATGAGTTTTGAAGCCGAGTGAGTGATCTTGATGGTCGAGCAGAGCTGAGCTGGCTGAGAGTATGGATTTCTGCTGTTCTTAGGGTTTTGAATTGAATTGGATGGAAGGGTTTGGTTTTTTCGAGAATGGTTAATCTGAAAGAGTAGATTCTTTCTTTCTTTTTTAATTTTATTTTTGGATTATTTTTACTGTTGGGGATTTAATGTTAAGGAGTGATAGAATGGCTTCGGATCTTAGTAGAACTGGACCTGTTGAAAGAGACATGGAGCAGGTATTTTTCTTTTCTTTTCTTTTTTATGTTAAATTTTTTCACTTTTTTTTTTAATTTTATAGTTTAATTCAATTAATTTAGATGACTTAGGAAAATTTATTATTTGACAGATTTTTTCGCGGGATTAAATGAAATGCTGATTCTATGTGGTTGTTATGGGAGGTTGGGTGTTGACAATTTCTGGGTCATGGTTAGATAAGGATTGTCTGCTTTATTATTTGATTCTAAATGGCTTTGCTAGTGTTGAGGAGATAGTTTAGAATCTGGATGGTTAAACAACTGTTCTCTGGATAGTTGTTGTCACTCTAGATTTCCACTTGAATGAAAGAAGACGGTGCAAGGTATCGGTGGTAGTGAGTAGGAATTTAAGAAATGTATGGGTGTTGGAAATAGGAAAAAGTCAAAGTAAATTATGAGGGCATTTATCAGAAGATATGATTTGTCAACATTGAAGGGAAAATATTGAATTTTCCATCTACAGTCGAATCCTTGGTCCCTTTGTAACTTCTGTTTCTGGAATGATAGATTTGATCAAGCTAATTATGAAATGGAAATATATCTTAAAGGAGAGTAATCCAGGTTGGGGGTCAAATATGTTAATCATCTTTATTAAGGCAGTAAAGGCAATAAAAATACTCATATCCTGAACGTCTGGTGGTGTTTTTATATTGATTGAGAAGGCACACTAGTTAGATAGGATCTCTTGCAAAATGAGTTTTTACACTAAGACTTAGATTTGAGATCTTGCCAGATTGTTTGCTGTGCTTTTAGTCTGCGCCCCCCCCACCTGAAAGGATTGTGAAGTGCATTTTTTTCAGACTTTCAGTTCATTTTCTCTTCTCTCCACCAACCTCATTGAAATCTGTACAAATCTCTTCGAATTTTCTTGGCCATTTGAATATGACCTTTACCATTTCACTTTCATTTAGCGTTCTGCTAGTATTATTATGCATAAGAATATGCTAGCAGCAAACGTGCTGAATGTGCTTAAGTTAAGTTCTTGAATGATCTTTACAGCAGGCCATCACAGCTTTGAAGAAAGGGGCTTACCTGCTCAAGTATGGAAGAAGGGGAAAGCCAAAGTTCTGTCCATTTCGTCTCTCCAATGTAAGTTTGGTCCTGGTTTTACTGATATTTGTCTGTTAGTTTTGTGTTCAAATTGAACGGGGTCAAGTTACCCATGCACTTCTTCCATCCAACTTGTGCTCTTATGACAACAAGTGTAAGTACCATGGATTTTGTTCATGCAATGATATATGTTATATAAGTTAATTTATTATGATATTGGCCCAGTTGGGTAGGGGATTAGGTTTTCTTGTAAAGTGTTGGTACATCTTTGTCTTCAACAATTGAATCTTTTCTTTCTTTCTTTGTTTTTCATTTACGTTGCACCAAGCATGTTTACTGCATATCAGTCATTGTAATCTTATTTTTGAATTATATTCTTCTTACTAGAAATTCTAAATGGCTGAATTTGCATTGTTTTCAGGATGAATCTGTTTTAATATGGTTCTCTGGGAAAGAGGAGAAACATCTCAGACTAAGCCATGTATCTAGAATCATATCTGGGCAGCGCACAGTAAGTTCCTGCGATGAAATTATTGTGGTTTACTTAGCTACTCTACCTAGAATTTGACTTTGTTAATAGACTGCAGCTACATGCTGACAGCTTGTTATAAGTTTTATACCTACTTGTGAATCTATTGTTGTTTCCCCTGCCATCCTCTCTTTTCTTCTTTTTAAACCCCTTTGGCTTAAATAGAGCATTATTAGCGTGTTTAAGGAAACTTTCCAAATACAATATTACTTGATCCCAGCAACTTATCTAGGTTGGCATAGAGCTGGCTATAGTTCTCCAATATTAAACTCTCACATCTTAAATCCACATAAAAAAATGCTCATTCAGTGTAATCTTTTTTGTTTATTAATTTTGTCCATAAAAGGCCACTACCTAGTGCTGGTCCAAATGTCTCATATTGCATGATTTTTAGTTGGTCCCAACTTCCAGTTTGTCTACCTAAAATTAGTTTCCCAAGGTTAAGCCATGTACTTAATGGTTCAGGATATTTGCCATTGCCCCAGAGAAGAAACCCTGTTTGCTTTGTTTTTCCAAACTAGTGGCCAGATTAAGTATTCTCCATGCTAACTTTTTCCCCACTGAGTGCAACACAGCCATTCGGCTATCAGGATGCTTTTCATCTAGGATCATCTGTTGCAGTATCATGACAATCCCTTCTTCAAATTTTATTTCCATGCAATTGTTTGTGTCAGAATAGATTGTTTGCAAATTTCACATGTCCCATTATGAATCCATCAAAGGATTCTTCATTTTGTTTTGTTCTGATTTACAGTCCAATTTTTCCAGCCAATCTTTCAAAGGTATCCACGCCCTGAGAAGGAGTATCAGTCATTTTCTCTTATCTATAATGATAGGTCACTGGATTTGGTAAGAGTTCGTTAGCTGTAGTAATTCTCTTCTATTTATGAGTTAATTTGTATTTCTATTCATCCATTTCATTGTTTCCGTGACCTTCCTGTCATACCAGGTAGGAACAGTTGTAAAAAACTTTTTAGTATCTGATGATCTGTTCTTTCTTACCAGATTTGCAAGGATAAAGATGAAGCTGAGGTATGGTTTAGTGGTTTAAAAGCATTAATTTCACGAAGTCATCACCGAAAATCGAGAACGGAATCGAGGAGCGATGGAATTCTGTCTGAGGTTAACAGCCCTAGGACTTATACTCGCAGAAGCTCTCCCTTGAATTCTCCATTTGGTAGCAATGACAGTTTGCAGAAGGTACAGTTCTCTACTTTGTCTTGCCCCTGTCCACCCACTTTCAATTGGTTGATGATTTAAGGGATTTTCTTTACCTTCAATTCAGGACGCAGACCACCTTCGCATTCATAGTCCATATGAAAGTCCCCCCAAGAATGGTTTGGATAAAACATTTTCAGATGTGGTATTATATGCTGTTCCTCCAAAAGGTTTTTTCCCCTCAGACTCTGCTAGTGGTTCTGTACATTCTTTATCATCTGGAGGCTCGGACAGTGTACATGGTCATATGAAGGCAGTGGCAATGGATGCTTTTAGAGTTAGCCTATCAAGTGCTGTTAGCTCATCAAGCCAAGGTTCTGGTCATGATGATGGTGAGGCGATGGGGGATGTTTTCATTTGGGGTGAAGGGACGGGGGATGGTGTACTAGGTGGTGGAACACATAGAGTTGGAAGTTTTTTTGGTGTAAAAATGGATTCTTTGTTGCCTAAAGCCCTGGAATCTGCAGTAGTACTTGATGTCCAGAACATTGCCTGTGGTGGACAACATGCAGCCTTAGTGACCAAGCAAGGAGAGATTTTCTCATGGGGTGAGGAATCTGGCGGCAGGCTTGGGCACGGTGTGGACTCTGATGTTTTGCATCCCCAGCTTATTGAGGCCCTCAGTAATACAAATATTGAGTTCGTAGCATGTGGGGAGTACCATACATGTGCTGTAACACTTTCTGGTGATCTGTACACGTGGGGTGATGGAACATATAATTTTGGTCTTCTTGGACATGGAAATGAAGTAAGTCACTGGGTCCCAAAAAGAGTGAATGGGCCCTTGGAAGGCATACATGTGTCATCCATCTCTTGTGGACCCTGGCATACAGCAGTTGTGAGCTCTGCTGGGCAACTGTTTACTTTTGGTGATGGCACATTTGGTGTTCTGGGTCATGGAGATCGAAAAAGCATTTCATTACCAAGGGAAGTGGAATCTCTTAAGGGGCTCCGCACTGTCCAGGCTGCCTGTGGTGTTTGGCATACTGCTGCAGTTGTGGAAGTCATGGTTGGAAATTCAAGTTCCAGCAATTGCTCTTCAGGGAAACTGTTTACCTGGGGTGATGGAGATAAAGGTCGACTTGGGCATGGTGACAAGGAAGCAAAGTTGGTTCCTACATGTGTTTCTGCTCTTGTTGAACCCAATTTTTGCCAAGTTGCATGTGGACATAGTCTGACAATTGCACGTACAACATCTGGTCATGTGTACACAATGGGCAGTCCTGTTTATGGTCAGTTGGGCAACCCACAATCTGATGGAAAGCTCCCAGCTCGTGTTGAAGGAAAACTCTCCAGGAGTTCTGTTGAAGAGATTGCTTGTGGTGCTTATCATGTTGCAGTTTTAACTTCAAAAACTGAAGTTTACACCTGGGGCAAGGGAGCAAATGGAAGACTCGGTCATGGGGATACAGATGATAAAAATTTGCCATCTTTAGTGGAAGCCCTAAAAGACAAACAAGTAAAGAGTATTGCTTGTGGTACTAATTTCACTGCAGCTATCTGCCTTCATAAATGGGTTTCTGGTGTTGATCAGTCTATGTGTTCTGGCTGCCGCCTACCACTTAATTTCAAAAGGAAGCGGCATAATTGTTATAATTGTGGACTAGTTTATTGTCATTCATGCAGCAGCAAGAAGTCTCTCAAGGCTTCAATGGCACCAAATCCAAACAAAGCTTATCGTGTCTGTGATAATTGCTATAACAAACTAAGAAAAGCAATGGAGACTGATGCTTCTTCTCAGTCTTCTGTGAGTAGGAGAGGCAGTGTCAATCAAGGGCCAAGCGAGTTTATTGATAAAGATGAGAAGTTGGACACCAGATCTCGTGCACAACTTGCTAGATTTTCATCAATGGAATCCTTGAAGCAAGCAGAAAGCCGGTCTAAGAGAAACAAAAAACTTGAATTCAATAGTAGCAGGGTTTCACCTGTTCCAAATGGAGGCTCCCAGTGGGGAGCGTTTAATATTTCTAAATCTTTCAACCCAATGTTTGCTTCATCCAAGAAGTTTTTTTCTGCTTCTGTTCCTGGATCAAGAATTATTTCTCGAGCAACATCACCAATATCAAGACGACCTAGCCCCCCTCGATCAACAACGCCAACCCCAACCCTGGGTGGACTTACCTCACCAAAAATTGTCGTTGATGATGCTAAGAGAACAAACGAAAGCCTTAGCCAAGAGGTTCTTAAATTAAGAGCACAGGTATATATTTTCCTTCCTTTCAGTCACCTACCTGTGTAATTTAGTCAATTACTGGGACTATTTTCTTCTCTTTTCCCTGGCAATTTTGGCAAAGCATTCTGAAAGTGCATGAATGGACAGATGACAAAGGGAATTGGTTTCAATATATCCTTTTTTATTTATGTTCAGTGCTAACCATATGTATGAGATACTGTAAATGACAAAGAACTGCATGTTTTAGTTTTATATATTTCTCAGTAGCTGATGTATGTAATCATCAAACTGGCACAACTTTTCTAGTTAAGCACACTCTGTCTACTGCATCTATTTTCTGCTTGGCTCTGTTCTGCTGAACCACAAATCTTCATCCAACCTCATGCCATTGTGCTGTTCATAACTTGGCCATATTCTTTACCAATGGTGAAGGCCATCAAAGACAAACAGGTAGCCTGTAATGCTTGTGTTATTGATTTTACTGCAGCTAGCTGCCTTTATAAGTGGTCTCTGATGTTGATCAGTCCATGTTTCTGGCTACCAACTACCATTTGATTTCAAAAGGAAATGTAGTGTGTAATCACATATTAGTTTATTGTCATTCATGTGACAGGCATGGCAGGGATTGACTTGGCAGTTTCCATCTTGACTATACTATCAATTGTTAAATTTTTAACATTTGTCTAATTATGATTATTTGGCATTTCAGCCTAAGAGAACCTAAGATCTAAACCCCTGGTATTTCAGTGTTTTCACTTGATTTGGTTGTTTTACTTGTTCATTATTATTCCTTATCAAATTGGTCTCTCAGGTGGAAAATCTTAGTCACAAAACCCAGCTTCAAGAAGTTGAGCTGGAAAGAATAACCGAACGGCTGAAGGAAGCAAGAGCCATTGCTGGAGAAGAGACTGCTAAATGCAAAGCAGCAAAAGAAGTGATCAAGTCACTTACTGCTCAAGTAAGATTGATTTCATCTTCATTAGAATATTGATTATGGATTGCCTCAACATACCTAGATTGTCTTTTTCTTGGTTTATGTTCTCCCTGTTTTTTTTTGTGTTCTTTTTGCAATCGGGTTTTCTCACTTCCTAGTTGTAGTAATCCAACCTTTCCTTATAGAAGGTCGTGGAACTCAACTTTGAACTCCTGAAAATGCAGATAAATTCTGTCTTGAAAATATCAATTTGAAAATCAAATACTTGCGTGCTTTGCTTTATCTTAAGTAGCATGTAAAAATTGTCTGGTGTGCATGCAACCAAGAAGCAATGCTCAGTTGGATAGCTGCTAATCAACCCAATTGCAACTCTATGTTAATGATGCATCTTTTGCTAATGATTGATTTTTTTCATTTACTTAATAGTTAAAAGACATGGCTGAAAGGCTACCTGTGGGAGCAGCCCGGAGCATCAAATCACCTTTGTTTGCTTCGTTTGGCTCCAGTCCTACTTCCAACGATGTTTCTACTATTGACTGTTTGAATGGTCAAAGCACATGCCAAGAACCAGACGCAAATGGATTGCATAGCCAGTTGCTTTCTAATGTTTCAAGCACCATCAGTAACCGCGGTGCAGGTCACAACAATCAAGGCCACTTGGAAGCAACAATTAAAAATGGAAGCAGAAACAAAGAAGCTGAATGGCGTCATGAAGCTGAATGGGTTGAGCAAGATGAGCCCGGTGTATATATAACACTAACCTCCCTACCTGGAGGCATCAAGGATCTTAAGCGAGTGCGCTTCAGGTGCGTTGTTTTCAAGCCAGTTTGGCTATCCAAATCATACCCACATTTCTCTGGTCAATTAGATTGTATAGTCAGTGGTTGCATTACCAGGCTGACGCTTCTAATAGCATATTGCCCATGTGTCTCCGTTACCTTTTAACTTTGCCATGAAGCAGGCTCTTGTTTTTGTGTGTTTGCATTCCTGGCTTCTGCCTTTAATTTGAGCACGACTTTGAAAGCAGTCTCTTTCGGCGATTGAGTTAAGGATAGAGGTTGTGATGGAAAGAAAGCTTGTCAAAGAAAGTTTTGGTCCTATCAACCTTGAATTTTTTTTCTTGCATATGCCACGGAACAAATCCAAAGGTTTCTTCATAAGGATAGAGGTTGTGATGGAAAGAAAGCTTGTCAAAGAAAGTTTCGGTCCTATCAACCTTGAATTTTTTTTCTTGCATATGCCACGAAACAAATCCAAAGGTTTCTTCATAAGGATAGAGGTTGTGATGGAAAGAAAGCTTGTCAAAGAAAGTTTCGGTCCTATCAACCTTGAATTTTTTTTCTTGCATATGCCACGAAACAAATCCAAATGTTTCATGTTTTTTTTTTTGTTGAAAATTGTAACTATATAGTTGCCAGTAATTTGTGACATCGTAATTGAGTTGTAGAAATGAATCTGGTTAATGGTTCCAGTGGTGCAATTTTAAATTTTGATCAAGTTTATAAATGCAGTCGAAAGCGGTTCAGTGAGAAACAAGCAGAACAATGGTGGGCAGAAAATAGGGCAAGAGTATATGAAAAGTACAATGTCCGTATGATTGACAAGTCAAGTGTTGGTGTTGGGAGTGAGGATTTGGCTCATTAGCATGCAGAAACAATCTCTGTAGATGGAACCTAGATTGTCTTCCAGTTTTGAGCTCTACTTCAAGGATGGGCATCGCCACACTAATTAGTTTTGCTTCCAACCTTCCAACCTTCCATCCTTCCATTGAGTTTAGAAAAGCAAGTAGCGAGGATTGGTGTCAGAGAGAGAGAGCTCTAGAAAAGTTTGATTGTCCTTTTTTTTTGTCCCTTCATAATCTTTTTTCACCTTGTATTGATTTTTTTTCATGGTTTCTAATTTTTTCCCCTATATGTACGTTGTGTGGGGAGTTGAGGGTGAGAAATGTAAATTCCTAGTAGGTTGCTGCTCATGTTCAAGAAAGTATCAGATGCCATGTAAATTCACAAGAGAACGTGCTACAGAAATTCTCTTTTATCCGGTTCATAAATTCAGCTCAGGTTTGTTGAAAGCAGATGCCATGCCATGTACATTCATAATCGAATGCCACTTCAGTTGTCTTATTTTGTTCTAGCTTCTAAGATCATCATGATTTATTGTAAGTCTCAAGTGTATTGCAAATGAAATTGATTAAATTATTGGCAATGCATCCTCAATTTGAGTTTCTGGGTACGCTTATCCTCTTGTGATTTTTTCTTCTTCTTCATCATCCGGATATGCTTCACTTGAAGGATTAATTGGGAAATTAGTATATAAAATCAAAATAAATGACAAAATAATTTAGAAGCAAAAAGTTTTGATATAATAGCACACTTTTAAAATAAGATATTGTGCTTTAAAATCGCGACAGATCTTGGTATTTGCACTTAATTACTTTGGCCATGCATGTCCACCACCTCTTTTACTACTCCTTGGCCGGTTGACGGACAGACCTGTAGCTATAAAATAGGTTTTCAATTTCCAAAACAAACTTCTCCTGCATAATCATTTCCACCTTCAAGGAAGAACTACAAGATGATAAATCGTCTTCAACTTTCAATTATACATGTCATCCCGCTCTTTGATTGAACTTTCAATTATACGCTATAAATCGTCTTGTGGCACCTTGAATCATCCATTGGTAGCCTTAGGAATTGGGATTGGAGGGAGCTGCTTGATCTGTTAGGCTTCACGTTTGTTCATTGTAGACAAATTCAGAAATGCAAAATGCTGTTAACAGCCTATTTCTCACACTAACGCTGAAAAAAAAAGAGGCTACTTTTTGTCCACTGATCTTGTGGTTTGGTGCTGTCGATGCAAACTAACAAGCAGTCTATGTTTTACTGGCTTTCAATGAAGAAAATAGTGAAACATGTAGTGATGTCCATAAACATGCTACAATGGAGAGGGTAGCCCATTTCCAGTACCAAGTGGGATTTGTTGGGACATCAGACTCTCCTACTTGGAATAGGAGATACGTAGATATTAACTTTTTTATTGTAATTATATTTCCTACTTAGAATAGGAGATCTGCAGAGTTTTATCCTTCCTATAGTAAACAACCTATAACATAGCAATCGCCTTGTATAAATATGTGATACAATGTCAATAATAAGATCGCTGTATTGAATTCAATCTCTTCTTTATTTACTTACATGGTATCTGAGCTGGACTAAAACCCTGCAGCTTCTCTACACCCTAATCTCTAATGTAGCACCCTTTCTCATTCAGCTATCATGACCAACAATGAAACACCACCATTGTCTTCTATCATTGGCAAGAAAATTACCGATCTCGGCACACCAAACTCAGAAATTCCTTGAGAATTCTTAAAGACAAATCTCTCAAATCCATACTTCACTCATCATTCAGATCATCAGACCTGGTCTTGATTTTCAAACCCTTGAATGGGGATAATTATTCAACTTGGAAAAGGGCTATGACTCTAACTTTAAATTCCAAGAACAAATTGTGTTTTGTCAATGGCTCAATCAGAATCTCTTCAAAACAGACTGATCCTGAAGGTTATGCGGTTTGGTCTAGATGTAACGATATGGTTCACTCATGGATTATCAACACTCTCATTTCGGAGATCTCAGATAGAGTGATCTACTACTCTACAACTCAAGAAGTTTGGGAAGATCTTCATTACCGATTCTCTCAAAGCAATGTACCTCGCATCTTTAAGATTCAGCGAGATATTGCTTGTCTTCGACAAGACCAACTTTCTATCTCAGCCTATTATACAAAACTGAAGGGCCTGTGGGATGAATTAGCCTTCTACAACGACACAGTCCATGGAGCACAACAAGATCAACAAAGATTGATGTAGTTTCTGATGGAGTTGAATGATTCTTACAGTGCTATTTGTGGACAAATTCTCCTAATTAATCCACTCCCAACAATTCGTCAAGTCTATTCCTCCATCTCTCAAGAAGAGAATCAACGTCTCTTAAGCTCAATGCACGCTGTAAATGACTCTGTTGAAAGCACTGTCATGGTCGTTCGTGGCAATAGTGGCAAGACCACCCCATTAACAGGTACAAGAAGATCTGAATGTTCTTATCAATCATATGGGACGCATGACTTTCGATCATAACTAGACACTTTCGCACGCAGATCTAACCAAGACAAACGTCGTTTTGGCTCTAGAAGAGGACGTCCTTTTTGTTCACACTGTGGAGAACCAGGCCACTGGGTTCAAATATGTTATGAGCTATATGGGTATCCAGCTGGCCATCCCAAGGCGAGGCATAATTCAGGCTCAAAGCGTTTTGGCAACAACAACAAATCTATATCTAATCATGTGTTAGAGGATTTTTCTAAAGAAGACGGCAAATCAGTGGTTGGCATCTCAGAAACTCAATTGAAGCAACTCTTATCACTTCTTAATGATAAAAATGAAAGACCTAGCTCCCAAGCATATGTTGTAACAAAGCCAGGTTTGCCTAAAGTCGCTTCTCGCAGTTGGATTATTGATAGCTGGGCGACATATCATATTTCCTCTTTATCAAAATTACTTTTGCGTACAAATAAAAATTGTTCTTTGCCTTCCGTTTTACTGTCTAATGGCCAAAAGGCCAAAATCGTTACCAAAGGATCATTGCCTCTGAATTCTGTTTATTATCTCCACAATGTGCTCTGTGTACCCACATTCAAAGTTGATTTGATGTCAATAAGTCGTTTGACAAAAGGATTGAATTGCTCAGTAATCTTTTTTCCTTATTGGTGTATTTTGCAGGATCTAGCTACGAGGAGGACGATTGGTTTGGGTAAACAACGTGACGGATTATACTACTTGGTAGCATTAGCAACGAAGACATCTATGATCAAATCTACCTCACCAAAAAACCTACCAGCCTGCAATACCACCATCTCATCAACCGATCTTTGGCATAATCGCCTCGGCCATATGTCACCCCATCGCCTAAATTTAATTGCCAATAATTTTTTAAATTTTTCCAAACAATTCCATGATGTGTGCCCTATCTGTCCTTTGGCTAATCAAAATCACTTACCTTTCAGTCCTAGTGTTATTTCTTCTACAAAACCTTTTGAAAAAAATTCATTGTGACATTTAGGGTCATTACCAACACCTTTCTATTTCTGATGTTTATTACTCCTTACTGTTGTTGATGATTATACACGTTTCACATAGATTTTCTTAATGAGATACAAAAATAAAACACAATCACTCTTAAAATGCTTTTTTAGCTACGTTTATACTCAATTTGACTCTCACATTAAGATTTTTCAATAGTGGTGAATGTCTCACTTCGTTCCTTTTTTCAAAACACCGGTGTCATCTTTCAACATTCTTGTGTTTACATGCCCCAACAAAATAGGGTTGTGGAACGCAAACATCGTCACATCTTACAGGTAGCCCGAGCTTTAAAATTTAACGCTCACCTTCCCGTCCAATTTTAGGGAGAATGTGCACTTACTGCAGTACACATCATCAATCGACTCCCTTCTTCAATTCCACCCTTTCTTTCAAAACTCCTTTCGAACTTCTCTACTCAAAACCACCCTCTGTTTAGCCTATACTACCAACGTCCATCCTTCTCATAAATTTGACAATCATTCCATACCCTCAATTTTTATCGGATATCCCATCGGTCAAAAGGCATATAAATTATTCGATTTGTCAACTAAAAAAATTTTCACCAGTCGAGATATGTGATTTCATGAAAATATTTTTCCAAATGCTTCTGTCCAACCCAAATCCACCTTCTCTCCTCCACACACACCTTCTGGTCCTATTCCCCTTATATCCCATGACACCAATTCCTTTGATTTTGGTTCATCCACCTTACCACCATCCACATCCCATCCCATACCAACTCTAATTTCCCTTTCACCTTTGTCCCTTGTTCCCACGATGTGCGATTTCATGAAAATATCTTTCCATATGCTTCTGTCCAACCCAAATCCACCTTCTCTCCTCCACACACACCTTCTGGTCTTATTCCCTTTATATCCCATGACACCAATTCCTTTGATTTTGGTTCATCCACCTTACTACCATCCACATCCCATCTCATACCAACTCCAGTTTCCCCTTCACCTTTGTCTCCTGTTCCAACTGATTCACCACTTCCCTCCTCACTTGCCCCAGATTCACCATCTCCCCAACCTCTGTCCACTCTCCACACATTCACACGCCGCCCTAAACCTTTCACCCTATCTATGCCACTTACCAACCCAACTGATCATCAAGACCCATCCCCACTCTCCATCTCTGCTACTCCTTCCCTACCACCTGATCAGCCTCCCCTACACCCCCACCTTTCCCTATCCGATCAGCCTTCCCAATCCACCCATAACACTACTCTGCTTCGTTGCTGTAGCCGACACACCGACCCACCAGCCAAGCTTCACAATTACTTCTGCTCCAACATTTACTCCCACCAATCAGCCTCCTTACTACCAGGTTCGACCAAAGGTACACGTTATCCAATGGCTAATTTTGTTTCCTATCACCGTTATACCTCTGCACATCAATCTTTTGTTGCTCAACTCCATAATGTCACAAAACCCCAATCTTATTCCGAAGTTGTTGCTCATCCTGAATGGCGGGAAGCCATGCGTATTGAATTGCAGGCTCTTTAGGAAAATGATACCTGGTCTCTCACACCACTCTCGGCTGGCAAGACACCAATTGGTTGTAAATGGGTGTATAAAATTAAACACTGTTTCGATGGTTCTATCGAGCGATACAAAGCACACTTAGTCGCCAAAGGGTTCACACAACTGGAAGGTGTGGACTTTCACGATACCTTCTTTCCCACTGCTAAGATCATCTCTTTCCGCTGTTTACTTGCCTTGGCCGCATCTTGTGGCTGGTCTCTCTACCAAATGGACGTCCACAATGCTTTCCTTCACGGTGACTTAGCTGAAGAAATATACATGTCCCCACCGCCAGGGCTTCGGCAACAGGGAGAGAACCATCTTGATTGTCGCCTTCATAAGTCATTATACGAGCTGAAACAAGCATCTAGCCAATGGTTTGCAAAATTTTCAGAAGCTATTTGCTCTGCTGGCTATATAAAATCTCGTGTTGATTATTCCCTGTTCACCAGCAAACGGGGTGAGTCCTTTACTGCTCTTTTGATATATGTTGACGATATTCTAATCACTGCGAATGATCCTGTTAGAATTACTGCAACTAAATAGTTTCTGCATAACCATTTTCATCTCAAAGACCTTGGCATTTTGAAATATTTTCTTGGAATTGAGGTTTCGGTTTCCAAGAATGGGATTTTTATTTCCCAACGTAAGTATGCACTATAAATCATTGCGGATACAGGCTTGCTGGGCGCTGCCCCAATTAATACTCCTATGGAACGATGATTGAAATTATCAAACAAAGGCACCTTGCTCAAAGAACCGAACCAGTACAGAAGACTGGTTGGCAGATTAATTTACTTGACTGTTTCGAGGCCAGACATAACTTATGCAGTACATGTCCTAAGTAGATTTATGCAACAACCCCGAAAACTTCATATGGAGGCGGCTCTTCGGGTTGTTCGGTATCTAAAAAAAGGCACCCGGCCAAGGATTATTCTTTTCTTCAAACAGTGACTTCAGGTTGAGGGTTTATTGTGACTCAGATTGGGCAGGATGCCCACTTACTAGGAGATCCACAATGGGTTATTGTGTTTTTCTTGGATCATCATTGATATCTTGGAGATCAAAGCGACAGAAAACAGTCTCACTCTCCTCAGCTGAAGCAGAATACCGTGCAATGACAGGAGCTTATTGTGAATTGACATGGCTCCGCATCTATTGAGGGATTTGGGAATTTCGCATCAAGAATAAGCTTTATTGTATTGTGATAATAAGGTTGCCTTACATATTGCAGCCAATCCGGTTTTCACGAGAGAATAAGACATATTGAGATGGATTGTCATTTCACTAGAGATAAAACCCAAGATGGATCTATAACTACAAGACATGTGGATTCTGCACATCAACTAGCAGACGTCCTAACCAAACCTCTCGGAAAAGAAATCTTTGTGCCTATGGTTCGCAAGTTGGGAGTGCAGGATATTCACTCTCCAACCTAAGGGGGAGTGTTAGGAGATCAGAGTCTCTGAGAAATTAGAGTCTCCTAATTAGAATAGAAGATACGTAGATATTATTTTTTCTATTGTAATTATGTTTCCTACTTAGAATAAGAGATCTGCAGAGTTTTATCCTTCCCATTGTAAACAACCTATAACATAACAATCGCCTTGTATGAATATGTGATAGTGTCAAATTGAACTCAATCTCTTCTTTATTTACTTACAGGATTTAAAGGGATATTACAATGACTTCATGGAAAGTCTTCCAAAAGATATAGATATCAAATTGGTTATTCTGGATTTATCAAGCATAGCTATTTCATTGCCTTGTCACATCTTTCACTTCAAAAACAACAGCAGTTAGGTGTTTTTTAATCACTTTTATAAGTTCCATGGTCCATTGTGACCGACAGAGACAAGTGTTTATTAGTTTGTTCTGGAAAGAATTATTCAATTGTAAGAGTGAAATTGTTCAGCTTATCATTCACAATCAGATGAACAATAAAAAAAACAATGAATCAATGTCTGGAACATACTTAAGATGTATGTCAAGGCATAATCCTAATCCTAGACAGTGGTGTTTACTGTTGGCTTTAGCACAATAACAGTATAATTCTACAAGAAACTAAATTTTGTAAGTTTTTATACTATTATATGTTTTTCTTTATATAAACTAAATTATGCAGTGTTTTTATGTTTTAGAAAGAAAAAAATTTGTCTTGTTAGACTAGATCCGTCCTAAAAAAATTGCTCTTATGAGTCGTTCAGAAATGTGTCAAACTGCTTCCCTCGTGGAATGGGTCCGATAAGATGGTTGTGAGACACTTGAAGAAAGCAAGAAAATTATTAGGTTGCAGCAGTTTTTGAGGAATCTCTCTTGAGAGATTGTTTTGAGAAAGATCCAACGATTCAAGCTGCGTAAGATCGATGGAATCTTACCCCTGGGAATGTTGAAGCTCCCGATGACTTGAGGAATGTGATGAGGTTGTAAAACCTCTGCTGATGATGAAGCCTTCAACAAGGCTGATGCCTTCATTTCAATCCAGTCGAGGAAGTAGTGACCTGGCAACTGGGTAGAGAGTATTTCGAGAAAGGTAAATGTTGTGCAGCTTCTGAAACTCAAACTCTGTTTTGTGAGGAAGCAACCTCCATTACTACGCCACGAAACGGGTTAGATCTCAAGATGAGAAGCTTCAGATCTAGAAAAACAGGAAAGAAAAACACCATTGATCTGATTGCTTCCAAGATCCAGAAACTCTAGCCTTGGGCTAACGATCTTGGTACTTTCCCCTGCAATTGGTTGTGATTTGAAGCA
>Ga0307517_10006437_pt1 | contig 17382 bp, 20 predicted proteins | sample 23_EM_MG_FD_194515 | JGI IMG/M metagenome (GOLD analysis project Ga0307517, IMG submission 194515) | Populus trichocarpa ectomycorrhiza microbial communities from riparian zone in the Pacific Northwest, United States - 23_EM | ecosystem: Host-associated > Plants > Roots > Unclassified | place...
AAGGTTTCTGAGTCGTTCAAGCTCTTCAAGTCATTTTTAAATGGTGTGTAATCTGATAGAGCGGGGATTGTCTCTACTAGTAGGTGGCATTGTGGTACTACAACATTCTCATCTTTGACCGACAGCTTTGATCATGATCAAGTGGCGGTGACTCCACCCTGCCTCGTTTCGGAACAGCGGCGAGAGAAGTTACAACCAGATGTTTCATCTTTTGTCATCGCACAATCTCTCTGTGAATTGCGGTGGGGTCTGTGCATAAGCGCCCGTAAGTTGCACGGAGGGTCGGCGACAGGAGTGAATCTGTCCTTATCGTTTCGGCATTTTAGTTCATCTTGATAAAACTAGCACTGCAAACAGTGGCGAGAGAAGTTATATAAGTAGAGTTGCAACCATCTCTGCAGTCCGTATGTTTCGTCTTCTGTCACCACGTCCTTCCCCGACAATTCATAGAAGACCCTTCAAGTTGCACATCATGGATGGCCGCGATGCCTGATTTCAGGAAGAGCGACGGGACCTGTAAGGCCTCTTAATGACCCCACCACCAATACCTTCAGCAGCGACGGAAACAGTGGTAGGAGCAATACCGGTGACAAGTTGTTTACGAGGTGCTTTGCCTGTGTGTAGTGTAAAACAAAATTGTAAAATCTCGCCATCGAGGAACTCACCTCCGGTCTGTTTGCGTGCTACGGTTCGTGTTCGGCAACAGCCACGACACTTAGTGCGGGCCATCTGTCGTTGCAATGGTGGTGGTTTGTGTCTGAGGTGGGGGTTGGAGAAAGAGAAGATTCGCGACTCCCTTTATATAGGCTTTCTAACGAGTCAAAACTTGCGGGTGCCACGATGCACGGAATAATTGAATTGAATGTCGGGTGATCATGACTCGTCCTGCAGTTTCACGGTGACGAAGGCTACAAATTAAATCTTGCCGTCTGACTCGAGTGGGCCCTCGATTGCAGGAATCCTGCAATGAGACCTCCCAATCGGTGACGGACAGAGATTCTCGACAAAAATGCCGGGAATGTCTGACGTACATGACTCTTTGGAAATGACAGAAGCCCACGTTGGTGTGATTCGCATGCGACATCAAAATAGGCTTCCTGTGTTGGTCAGGAGACAGTCACGGCATCGCAATCGATGGGATAGGCAGAGCCTTGTGCCAGTTCCACAACCTCGTGGTGACACAGTTCCAGCTCTGTTAGCATCTTGCCTGCACATCAACCCCCTGCAGAAAAGGATCACATCGTCCAAACGTCAAGGCAGGGTTTGAAACTGTATTCATCGCCTCAACCTCGGAAACCGATCCTCTCTGTAGCTGCGGCCAACGTCATGCAGTGCAATTTTTTGTTTTGGCAATGAGCAAGGGTGAAAGGAGAGCTCGTTGTCTAGTCCCGTACTCCAATATCGGTGTTGATAAGCAACGTGTGGGGAAGAAAACAATCCAACCATCTCTCCGACACACGAAAGCAACAACGGCTACGACAAGGCGCCCAGGCAACTGGCTGAACAGCCACAAATTTCAAAAGAGAATGTAAGAGTGACGTCTGCACCTTGTTTTACACATATAGAGGATCCCATGTTTTCTCCTCAGCAACCGTTCTAAAAAGGGCATTCGACACAGAGAGCGCATACAAAGCAAGATGGAAATGTCAGAGCAACTTTGAAATTTAAAGGGTCCGAGTTACACCTGTGACATTCGATCATCTGACACTTGCACCGTCCTCTATGAGAGCTGCTGAAATGCCAATGAGCCCGTCTGAGAGTTCGGAGTCCCCAACCAATCTTCTGAACGATCTTGTAGTTTAGTACTAAGTATCTGGACCAATATCATCACCCTGTCCGTAGACAATCGAGGCGGGACCGCGAATAGTTATGTATCAGCGGTGTTGGGGCGTAGGTGGCGTTCAAGTATTGTGCCAGAGGGAACGTTTGAAGAATTCATGCCAATACGCCAACGAGTATTGGGTTCGTGTTTCGGGCTCCAGTTGTGTGTTTATAGCACTAATTCTTGACTTCGTCGTTCTTTATTTGGCCTTACCACACTCAATTAATAAATCAATCCAAACGAAAACCGCACAGATTCTCGTCTTCCCCTCGCCTACTCCAATCTTTCTCCACAATCTCATCACCTCCTCCGTTCCCCGCATCTCTCCTCAACCGGCGCCCTCAAAGGTTTTATCTCCAAGACCCCACTCTTTCCATCGACCAAACCCCGAAGAGATCCACTCCTAGCTACCCCACGTCCAAGTCCTCCCTCCCAACATCCCCCTCTGCCCATCCTCATCCAACTCAATTAGACCCCGACTCTGCGCTCCAAGGCATTTCCCAAATTCCAAAAATTCACCTTTAAATTCGGCTTTGTTAGTATCGCAAGAGATGTGGCGTCGTTACATATTACTGACATCTCAAATCCAGTGATGCACAATCGCTCAACAAACATGTTATTCGTGGTGGGGACTGACCACTTCATCTTTCCCGTTACTAAATCGGGATCCAAGAGGTCTCCTCTCGCGTACCTCATTTCCTTACCCTTAGGCGAACGCGTCAAAATGCTTACCATTTCGAAAAAAAAAGCTCAAGGTACTTACCAAACATCCATACGGTTGCAAGTAATACACTCCTACAACCCCGCCAGTAATAAGTCGTGCGTCGAAAGTGTCTTTATCACAGAGTAATTGTTCGTCAACATCAATGAGTATGGCAGAATTGCTGGCAGAATTCTGTTTCCCATTATGGCGCCGTTGTTCTGTCAAATATTTCAGCTCAGAGCCACAATGTTTTAGTAGAAAAAGGACCCTCGAGTTTGAATAATATTTACAGAACTCGCCAGGCCTTTATATTATGTAATGATCAGAAATTGTCTCTAGGTGGCATCCTTTCGAAATTTCCAGGTCAAACGTTGGTGGAACGTTTCCGAAAAGAAAGGAGAGATCAGTCACCCCACAATGGTCAGAAGGTTAGTCCTCGGCAGTGCCAGGCTATATCTCGTCAGTATCTCATAACGTGCGTGAGGAGAATGGGATAGTCGGTAAATCTGCCGCTGAGTTTACCCAGCCAAATGACTCTAGCCGCAGCTCCGAAATAATGCACTGACTGACTGAAATAAGGACATCTATGCTGTCGCCATCTTGATGTTGTGTTCAATCTAGTATCCGCGGTATCCACACTTGCATCCCCAACTCTCCCTCCCTTATTCGATGTTGCGACGTCTACCTCCTCGCACTCGTCCTTACCAAGCACAGCTGGCTGGGGAAAGTTCGGTAGCAAGCTAAGACGAAAATGTATCTCGTCCCTCCTCAGAGGATCCCAAACGCCGACGGGAACGGCGCAAATCCGCTTCCATCGTGCCTGATCCTCTCGACCCCGCGTAGTATATATGGGGGTTTGGATTGTCGGAGTGATCAAGTGCAAACAGGAATGCGAAATTCAAATGATAAACTTTTTAACGAAACGTGTGGGGGCGAGCTATAAATCTCCACTACCAGTAATGCATTCGCCCAACTCCCCACCCCATCAAGAAATGCACCAGCATTTGGCAGTAAATCACGCTACGGTTCAGGGCCCCACTTGATTTTTGCAAGGTCGCCTTCGTTGAATCGGATAATATTTATCGATACCGGCCTTTTAATCCTCCCTTCCGCAACTATATCTTGAATTCAACTCGTCAGAATGGTTACCATGCCACATTTTCAAAATAAAATCATACAAATGAAGCCTTGACTCATAGGAATCGTTTGTGTAATAAACACAAAAACCGGCGGACCAAAAGATAATCTTGCCTGTATCGTTTCTTCCCTCCAGTTGAATTCATCCTTGATAGGAATGTCTGGCAGTGCATTGGTACTAGTATATTTTCCCATGTCGTCTGTCAAATATTTCAGTTCAGAGACACGAGAGTAACTTAAAGATCTCACCTCGAGTTTATGGTTTTGTGTTTGACAAGTGTTTGAACAGTCGGAGGGGTGTTCAAGGGGTGTTTCTGACTAATTTTCTAACCCAATTTATAAGTATTAGTACGAGGTGGGATATAGTTAATCCGACTCGGAACTCCGAGTTTGAGTTCCGTTTGAACTTTGGGATTCCATCAGTAGTACTTATGTCAGGATCATAATTTATCGGCAAAAAATCGACGTCGAGCTTACACGTTGGTCCAATATCGAACCAGATTTTTTGATAGTCCCTACTTCTCTCGGTCCAACGTCGAGGTTCGAAGTTCAAACGTTCAACGTTCAACGTTCAGCTTTCAGAATCAGAGCTGATGGGCTTGTGATGGGCACATGTGATGGGCACACAAATATGGAAGGTGTGAAATGTTCCCACCGTTCGGCAAAGCACGCAATGTCCAATCATTCCAGTGTTCCTCCTCTACTTTATTCGAGTTTTTGACTCGACCTTGATTTTTTGCCGTTAAATAAAGTCAAAAAAGGACCCTCGAGTTCGAATAATATTTACAGAACTTGCCAGGCCATTATATTAATGATCAGATCGATCAGAAATTGTCCGAAATTATCCTGAAACATGCACTGACTGACTGACTGAAATAAAGACATCTATGGTCACTTGCATCCACTCCTCTCCTCCTCCCGACACCCTCCTCATTCGATGTTGCGACGTCTACCTCCTCCGAGTCGCACTCGTCCTTACCAAGCACAGCAGGCTGGGGAAAGTTCGATGGCAAGCTAAGACGAAAGTGTATCTTGTCCCGCCTCAGAGGATTGGCCAAATACCAACGGGAACGGGCCTGATTCAGATGATCCTCTTGAGAGGTTTGATTTGTCGGAGGACCCACAACTGCAAACAGGGATGTGAAATTCAATTATAAACTTTGTGACGAAACATGTGGGGGGCGTGTTCAAGTTATAAATCTCCACTACCAGTAATGCATTCGCCCAACATATCACGCTACGGTTCAGGGGCCCATTGGATTATTTCCTGGTCGCCCTTGTTGAGGAATACAACATTATTTATCGATGTCGCCCTTTTAATATTCCCTTCCTGAAGGGCCACAACTACATCTTGGTTTCAACTCGTCAGAATGGTTGTGACCATGCCACATTTTCAAAAAAAATTCATACAAATTAAGTGGCAACTCTCAGGGATCGTTTGTTTAATAAACACAAAAGCCGGCTGACCAAGAGTATATCTTGCGTGTATTATGTCTCTTTTCGAGTCGAAATCTTTCCCGACGGGAATGTCTGGTGCCAAGCATCTCTTGGACCCTTCAGAGTCACTGGTACTAGATTGGTTTCCCATGTCGCCTGTCAAATATTTCAGTTCAGAGACACAAAAGTAAAAAGATCTCACCTCGAGTTTATGTGTCGGATGATGGCAACCTGTTTATTTCCAACCGCATTTATATTATACTATTATTAGCTATAGTAGTTAATGGGATATATTAGTTAATCCAACTCGAGTTTGCAACTTTGGATTCCATCCTAACGATCAATATTCACAAACAGACACCGAGCACCCAGACACTCCGAACTTGCTCCGAACTATGATTCGACCAACTTTCTGGCCATTGTTAACCTGGACAGGTGGCTACCGACCCTTTCCTATCGAACTTTAACTATGACATTGTATTTCGACAAAAAAGGGCACTCGGGTGATATTTGACACAGGATTAAGATGATGATGAGGATGGAGAGGGTGGTATTGTATTCTACATTATACCATTGTCACAACCACGGCCTCGTGGTACTTTTAAAGCATTTATATATATTTTTACAGGTCAGGAGTATGGAAACCAACTGCTCATATGCAACGTTACAGTCGAGCGCTAAGCAGTCGAAATGCGGTGGCAACCATTACATAATATAAACCATGTGCATGAATTCCCACGATACAAGGCTTGCACTGCAGAACCAAGGTTGATTCATTAAGTAGCTGATGCATGTCTCTCTCATGGCATCAGCGAAAATCAAGGCTTGTTGCACTCCTCAAAGGTGGTGGCGACGAAGACGACGAAGGCATTGCCTTGGATCGACTCACTCACGGTCAAAATGTCATAGGCAAGACATGTATGTGTTTCGTTATATTACTTAACTCCTGTCGAGATCTCACCATGTTGCAGCAAAAACGATGGAGATTGATTCTCTCCGCTTTAGTAACCGTGACCTTGAGGTTGTTGGCACGCTTGAAGTCGGTCAGTTTGGAGTCGTTGAGTGGTCACTGCTTTGATTGGTATCACACTTCACTGAAAATTTTTGGATCCAGATCGATCTAGTAACCTGTCGTTTCAATAATTGTGTATACGTGCGCAAGTCGATTGAGAAATTATCTGCACTGCGGACCCGCGAAGTTTGTGACTTGCACTGTTCAATTCAACCGTCTAGAACGATTTTTGTAGCAATGTTCCCCTCAAGTAGAACGCGATCTCTTACTTCAAGCTACGAAAACCCAATCACCTTGGGCGCCGCATCTGCTTTGTGCCTTTCAAACTCCAACCCATCTCAGTCTCCTTATGGACTATGCTGAAGGCGGGACTCTGTGGGACGTCCTCGAGTCAAGCCCATACGACGGCCGAATCCTGGAAACGGACCTTCAATGGTGGATCCCTCAAGCCGTGAATGCGATACATTGGTGTCATTCACAAGGTTTTGCACACCGGTATGTCACTTCCGTGTCCCATACGCGTGCTGAGTCGACCACAGCTTGCAGTGACGTTAAACCACACAATTTTGTCCTTACCAGTGATGCTCACCTCCTGCTCATTGACTTTGGTTCTGCTGCACCGCTCCTTTCACCCAATGACGACGGAAGTCAACGTCTGCCTAGGCAATATTGCCTGATTCCCTGTGGAACCTGTGATTATATCTCTCCAGAGATTCTTCTAGCACACGAAGAAGCTCTTGTTGCTCTAGATATGGAAGAAGAAGATAACCTTCTTACCTCGAAATCCGAGGAAGTTGGCGAATACGGCCTCGAGACAGATTGGTGGAGCCTGGGTGTATTGGTCTATGAAATGGCATACGGAATTGCACCGTTCTTCGCACCTGACATACGGTCAACATATCTTCGTATTATGAGCCATGAGGTATAATTCCTATTTAATTCACGAAATATAGAAGCCCATTAGTACCGTCAGAAAAGTCTCAAATTCGACAAGAACATAACGATCTCCCACGAGCTGCAACATTTTCTAAGACGGTTAGCTGTCTGAAATTGTCGACCGCCATCGCTAACTTCATCTCGTAGATTGCTCACGCATGCTACTAAACGACTTGGACGTCATAATGTTATGGAAATTACCGAGCATGCTTTTTTCGAAAGCGTCGACTGGGGAAACTTGCCAACGCGTCAGTCATATTACAGTTAAAGTAATTAGCCTAACTGACAACAATGCAGAAGCCGCTCCTGTAGGCCTTCACCTCCCTCGCTTTATTTACAGTGAACCAAAGGCGTCCACTGCTCCAGCACCTGCTACCTCGGAGCAGTCAGAGGATGCTCATTCTCAGGGTTTTCCTTTTTCAACCCTTTTTCAATCATCATCTGCTTCCCCTGGTGTATCTATACTTCGCCCGTCACCAGAGCCCAACTCGAATTCATCCCGAAGCTCTGCGACCAGCTTTATCGGTTTTTCATGGGGACCAACCATCGGCGCTTTTCCAGAGGATATCCCATCCACAAACAGCCTTAGGACCAGTCTTCTCAGCCACGGACTTTCTACCCCCAGAACTATTGTACGATCGCCCATACGTTTTCATCAAACACTCGCCCCGACCAACCACACAACCAATCTTGATGTGCCACTACCCTTACTCCCAGGACAAAATTATTTGCCGCCCGAACCAGGTTGTTATAGCACTCCATTGAAACCCTACTCAATTTCACCCCATTCGACTCTACCCCGAACAAGTACAATTCGTCGCACAGCACCACGGCGTGGCGTTTCTGATCGAGAGGCGATGAAACAACTTGTGGATTGTGTCGGCATGAGTGCAAGGAAAAAGGTTCTGGAGAGTGGTAGAAAGCCGAATATTCTTAATATTTTTTCGTCGAAGGTTGGAAAGAAGGACATGACCAGAAAAGAACTTAGGTTCGACGAGCTTGCAAGACCAATACCGGGCCTCGATTACACCAATTCAACGTCGTTGAAAGAGAGGTCGAGGTCGAGGTCACATTCCAGGACGAATTCAACGTCGCGTTCTCTTTCGCGGATGGTTATTGGACAGGCAGAGCCGTCAAATCTTCGCGATGAGTCTAACGATCACGAGAATTCCTTTGCGTTACCGGATAATAATGCTGATGTCAACGCCTATTCTTCTGCCGAAACCACCGACTCCGAAGGAGCCCCTCCCAGTCCCAGTCCAAGTCCGAGACCTGGTTCTGCCTTGTCCACAATGTCCATGACAACATTTTCCCGACAGAGTGCCACGCCCACTGCTAGTGGATTTTTAGGATCAACTCGCAGACGGGCGACATCTGCGTCAGTCTCCAGGTTAATAGAAATCTTCCAACCTCCTCCATTAGGGGATGGAAGCGTGACCCCAACCACAGCCTCAACCGCCATGGCGACAAGTGGGCTGCTGAAGGTCCCACCCACTTCTACCAAGGAAGTTTTTGCTGATTCGCTCCCAGAATATATTTACACAAATGTCGACGTAGTCGATTCCCACCACTTTGCAGGGGACAATCGGGCCGAACATATCACTTCCGACGATCAGCTTGACGAACTCGGGGAACGTCATGGTAAAATCATGCGTGATATCCGGCATCTGGAACGCAGACTCGATCAATTCTTGTCATTTGTAGAAAATTGACCGTCCTCCATTCCATCTTGGTCTTGCATCTATCATTAACTGTTTGTGGAACACCGGTGAGTTAACTGTGTAACCGTTTCTGAAAAGTACTGTTGTTCAATACCATTTTTAGTGACTATAATCATCTTTACAACTATGCACGCTGTCGACAATCACGAAGCATTCATAAGAAATCCCTTTGGAAACTGACACGAACCTCCTGAAATCAACGCAGCAGCGTACATGACACCAATTATCGAAAAGAGATTCTCGTTGGCACTCGAATCATCTATCACACCCGTCGGGACCGGGACAACCCCCTCAGCTTCCCAACCCTTTTACGACCGCTTCTGCCTTGCTCACTAAATCCTCTCCTACCGCACTTAATATCAAGAGCCGTCCCAAAATCCCTGAAAGCCAATCTCTCCTTCCTGTTCCCTTCGAAATAGTTCCTTTCGAACAATGCCTCGCAGTCGTGTTCTGCTCTCTCAACCAATCCTCCTGCCCATTCTTCCTGATCCGCAAACGAGTGGGCGGCCCAGAGTGCCATCCCGAGATCTAGTGGATTGTTGGCGGTAAAGCTCTTCCATTTTCCCGACGGTAATCTAAAATCTCCTGTTGTAAAATTTTGGATAATTCACCGTCTGTCTGCTCCAGGAGACGGAAGATTGCAAGTCCGCTCGCTGGATCCTGTCTGCCTTCGCTGTCCACTAGGGGAACGTTTAGATCAACGCTCATCTTCCAATACATTCTCCTGTGATCATGATCCCTGTCGTAGACGAATGCCGGGTGGATGGCTTTGGCTAACGCAATCGCCTGGTGGTTGTAATGCTTCTCTTTTGTCGCAATGTTTAATGCGGACATCCACAACGTAAGTGTTAGAGGGGCTGGCGACTTCAGGTCGCAAGGTTTCGTGAGCCAGCAAGAGCTAATCGAGGTACCCCGGCCAGTTCGTGAGTCGGTTTAATGTGATGAAATTTAAAACGCCAAAAACGTCCGTCCAGAGATATCGACTGCTACGATCAGCAGAGGCTGGTGGAGGTTTCCAACTACTTGAATAGAAGGATCAACTAGTTCCATGAGTTGGAGACAGGTATGTTATGAATTTCAGTAAATCCGGCTGGAATGTCGTGGAGGGCAGTTTAGAAGGAAAGATGGGTTGCAGTCGAATTCAACTTGTGAATTCCCTTTGAGACAACCACGGACTGTTTGTTAATCACTGCGTCCCAAGATGACTTCGACAGAGATTCAAGTAAATCAAATCCCTAAAGAGACAATCGTAGGTATGAAGAGGAAGCATTTTCTGAGTTCCAATCCAAACGTTTGCCATTGTCACGGTCATCATAGTTGAATGCGATCCCCCAGCCAAAATTTCTGACAACTGTATGGTGATTTCACTTATCTGATAACTTATCAGTCAGACCCTTTCACCTGTGGACCCCACATGACAGGTGACCGGTGACATAAGATGTTAGCTACATATAAGGATTGTCGCGGTAACCCTGGGGTCCCTGACTCGAGAAAACCCCTACCCGTAGTCAAGGGTACGGGTTCTGAAGGGTACGGGTGGCTCGTTGGCGTAATGTGTTGGGCCCTTTTCATATTGTGATTCAATTTTGCTCAATTCCGTTTACATACATTTAATATTTCAGTTGTGTAAGTAATCCTGTCACACAGGATCACTCTGTCACATCCCTTATATAGCCGCGCACTCGTACCTTTATCCCTTAGTCGTAACCTTTACTCTGAGATGAGGTGGCCCAAAGGGCTGCCTCATTATCGGATAAGAATTGAAGTGAGATCAATAGCTGTACAGTTATCCACATATGCACAAATATCAACAGACTTGCTACGTGTATTTGCATCATGTTTCTTTCTCAACGAAGTCGTGCCTCGAATACGACCTCCGCACAACACAAAAGATCTAACACCACAGATATTTTGTGAACCTTCCATTCACTTATCTCTCATAATACTCTTCATCCTTCCATCTATATTTCAAATATTTTCATCCAGCTCTAGCTCACGAAATACTCTTATCTTGTACGTTTGTACGTCGTCCCCCCCGCTCTTATAGAACCCGGTCCTGTTCTATCGCGTGATGCTCAGTGTTTCCTGCTCCAGCCACAGCAGGTTTCCACCTTACCGACACATAATTGTCGGTTTGTCGCACCGTCGGCTGAGACTCAGCTCTACTATCCAACTCTCAGATGAACAGTGTACCTCTCACTAGGCAACTGAGGTGACAGCCGCCTTGCAACAATCATTGATACACCTGAATCCAGCTGTTGAACGTTTCAAGGTACGGTCATCGACGTGACGACATCTGCATCCCTCAGTCTGCAGCCACCCAGACTATTATAAGCCCAGTATTACAGCTCAAGGAGAAGAGGATGGCCCGGGGAATTGAGAATTGAGAATTGAGAATAAAATTGACTGACTACGTTACATAAGCAACTCAGGTGCCGAGGGTGCCCGAGACCTCGTCAGCTCATAGTAAGAAAGAAAAGAGAAAAGAAAGATAGTAGACCAAGAAACCCGGGGAGTCAATGTGACTCGCTGTCAATTAGTAACGTGCGCTTCTCGGTCGTAGACTCGTGGTAACACTTAAATTTCGTTTCTGAGCAATGAAACTTGAACAGCGTGGAATATTTGCGGAGCTATCCTTAGGTGATTTTGTTCGACTAATCCTATCTTAACTAGCGCTATTGTTGCACCGCGTTACCTGTCAGCTTCACTCAATAATATTCCACTCATAAAACTCTCTTATTCCTCTCATGCTACATATTCTCATTATCTACTCTTTATCCGATCCATCGAGGCCTCCTTTTTAGGTACCCTTAGTCTACTTTAGACGTAGATGGATGTCTTATTGTAACAATTGTAAAAATGTGCAATTGGAATGATCTTAGATTCCTTTATGTAATGTTTCATTAAATTTCATTGCCCATTCAGGGCGCTTGAGTTGATGAACTGTTATTATGCAAAACATTTACTGATTACATGTGGAAACCTTTGGGATATTTTCAGAGTAGTTACATCCGAATGCCGCAGAGCCAAATGTCGATTATGTCAGTCCGGAAGTACCATGCGGTTCTCGGGCACCGGAGGATAAGCACAACTCACCTCAGGACGTAATTCGACATATATAAAACAGTGAACTTTTGCCCAATCAACCCAACTTCAACAACTTTTCCCTCATACATACAACTTGAACTTCATCGACTTCAACAACAATGTCCACTGTCAATAACGATCCCTTGAAAGTTGGCGATCATGGTTTGTTCAACCGAATTTCAACTTGATGGGCCCGGATTGTACTAAATTCTCATAGTGAGAATTAAAAAAGTTCGAAATGGTTTTCCGCGTTTAGGGGTGATTAAAAAAATAATCAATGATACTACTTTCGATGGTATGTAAATTTTTGTTCGAAAATGAACCATCTTGACAAATTGGGACAGTGAAGCTCGATCTTGTTGGTTATGATCAAACCACAGAGATTGTTGAAACAGTCACTGACCCTAAAATCGTAAGTGTGAAGCCAAAATCTCTTTGAGTGACATCCACTAACAAAGGTTCTCCCATTAAGATCGAAAAAACTGGAATGAAACTTGAAGAAGATCCCAAACAACCCGTTAAGTTAGAAGATCTTAGATTGAGTTTTGCACATGAACTTCAACCTAGCAAATGATTGTAAAATATTTATAGACGCCATGTTGCAATGCAATTGTTAAAGTGCCAGTGTGTAGACTAAGCTGTAGTGCTGCCGTACACGAAGTGTCCATTGCCTTGGCTTTCCACCATACTCAACTTTGCATGCAGCTCACCCGAAGACAGTCACAAACCCGAATCCATCCTCGACGGAGATAATCCGCTGTCTCATCGTAAGCCTTTTCTAAGTCTTTCATCCCAGTCACCTCCAAACACAGGCCCATTGATCCCCTCTCCCATTTTTGTCCCTTACCCGGGCCTCTATCCACCTCAATTGGTGCTCTTCGGATTCAGTAGACCATTCAAGCACAGGCTATCACCCCGATCTCGCATTCGACTTGTGAATCCACTCGTAGTCTTAGGTGGCATCGACAACGGTCCGTTTGGCGAACAAAGCGGAAATTTCGACTTGGATGAGAGGCCTAAGACGATTGCGACGCCGATGACAGCAAGAATTTCGTCCCGTACACCCTTCGCGCCGTCAACTCCACTCTAATCTCCCTCCATCGATTTTCATCTCACCCGGGCACACAACCATCCAGATGCCCATCTACAAAGAATCCCATCCTCACACCTTCCATCGAAAAATCAGTGCAGACATGAGGGTCATCGGTCAGCATCCAATTTGAATTACGGCCTAGAGTATTCGTAGAAGCATTCGGAGAGGCAGCTTGCCGAGTGGGAACAGCGATGATCGGGTCTCTACTCTTCGCCGTCCGCCATCGTCAGTGTGTAAGTCACAACACATGCGGACTTGACACAGAATGAGATAGAATCGACGATTTCAGTCACCGTCCCACCAGCAGCAACGTCATCCTTTCCAGCAGAGGCTGGTGGACTGGAATGTCGTGGAAAGACGGCTTTGCAGTGTTTTCATAAATATATGACAACAGGATTTAGTGGTCCCAATGGAGTTTTAGCTCGCATTCGCATCGGTATTCACTTTATAAGTACTGCATTCGTCAAATTACAGGCAAGGACCGTACCAGTTTCACTTGACTTGTGAATTTCCTTTGAGAGAACTGGCGACACCACCAATTCACTCCAACCCTTCTGAATCGCTAATCACTGCCTCTCAGGATGACAGAAATCCAAGTGATTAAATCCTCAATCTCCCCTTCGCTGAACCAATGACCGAGACCATTGTAGGTGCGAAAGAGGAGAACATTAGTTCCCGATTTTCTGAGTTCCTCGACATCCAAACGTTTGCCATCGTCATCGTGGTAGTTGAATGGTATACCAATCTCTCCAGCCAAATTTTCCGCCAACCCCTTCCATGCGTCGTGATTCACTTGAAGGTCAGAATTTCCATGACCCCAAAAGATGGAAAGATCTTTAGATTTCGGGCTAAGAATCTGAAGGAAAACCCATTTCAGTGGACATCTTTGGCAAAAGCAATAGTATGAATTTGAACCTCGGGTATCTTCTTTCGAAGTGTTATATATGAACTCAAAGCAAAGACTCCCCCGATTGGATGCAACGTCGTAACTGCCGTCAACAGGGAGACGGCTCCGCCTTGGCTGATACCCCCGATAAATATACGAGCGTAAGGTATACCGTGCTTGTGGTGTTCCTCTTCTATCAATCCGTTGAGCATCGAAGCCGCACGATGCAGACCGACTTCATCCTCTTGACGATTGACGTGGTCAGGTGAATAAACGTCAAACCTATGAAAGCGAAACACTTGTCCAGTCCCATCGATAAGGTAAAACTTCTCTGAAGACCGACCAAGTGGACGTAATTTGGCCTCTGTTGATCTGGAGTGGTGCTTTGGGCCTGTACAAGACCAGTCATGATCAATCACCACAAGCAATACGACTGCACTTACGCTGTTGGCATGACGAGCTTGACGTTATCCAGCAAAGCGTGTTTCCAGACGTAAGATATCAAATATCCGAGATTCTTCGCTGTGTCGCCCAAGCCCTGAAAAGAGGATTATGTTAAACTGATACTACTGAATTTCAAGGTTAATACCGACATGGAGGAAAAATACAGTTGCCCTGTGTTCCTTTCGTGCCTCAAAGACTTCGCACTGAGGCAAGTTATCAATGTGAACAGAGATGGTTGATGTGGTCATCGTGGCATTACAATTCGACGTTGATCATATGTAAGCCTGGGAATAAAAGCTAAAACGATCGAAATCTTATCGATTATCACTTGCCAGATAGTTTTTATTTCAATAGGTGAAAGTAGATACAAGACACTAGACACTACGCATGATAGTAGAAATACTATAGATCAAATTAGATTTTTGTCGTTAGGAAGTCAAAGACGTCCTGGTGGTTATAGTTGAGCAAACCTAGGATGAGGGAAAAAAGCACGCACTGTTCGCCTGCCGAGCAATAAACCTCGACAGATAATTTACCATCCGATTCGTCTCTTCGCCCGTTGGCCGGATCCATTTCTCTGGCAACGAAAAGCCATACTATTCAAAAGAGAAATATCAGCCTTTCTATTTTCATAATAGTACAAACCATCACGAACCGTTCCCGTGTCCCTCAAATGAACCACATACGCATACTTCACTGACTCCCTCACATACATCCAATCCAAAACATTCCCAGGTGCAGGGTACAGCGACTCGCACAGCTTTCCTACCTTGTAGTGAGTCCCGTGGGCGGAGGAAAGAGCTTGAGAAGAGCCGAGGGCGGCTTCGGTTTGATCTTCTATGTCACGCGGTGTTGGGTTGCAGGAGTAGGAGAAGGGTGACGAGACTGCGGGGAGGGGCATATTTTTCAGTATAGATGGGAGAGGAAGGCACACCATACTCACTCATCTGCCCGTAACTCCTTAAATCGATGAATGCGGCTAGATTGGGAAGGGTAGTAATCCAGTTCGCGATGCTGTTGACTTCAGGGGATTCGAATGGCCTAGAGCCGGGGTACCAGTGGGAGCAAGGATCCGTGGGGAGGTAGGAGGAGGAGGTTTTGTTGGATAGGGTATAGGAATGAGGGGAGTCGGTTAACTTCGAGTGCCACTTATAACCCTAGCCGTTGTATGATTAAATTACTCGAAAGGAATGGAGGACGTGAGGGATATTTACCCAATTCCTATTTGATTTTTCGTCAATTAAACAAAAGAAAAAAAACCCAAATTTAATATACCCACCGATTCATATCGACACCCATGCATCTCGTATACGGCCCAATGACCTGGCGGTTCTTGTACCAGTACCGATCGGTTTGCCAGGTGTATGCGTATCCGTCGGGGTTAGGGACTGGAACAAAGTGGAAGTCCTAGCCAGGGAGAAGAGTTGATGTGGGGCTTAGAGAGAAAAAAGGGAGCTTACGAAGTGATCAAGGAGTTTGTGCAGAGAGTTTGGTTCCGTTTGATTGACCAGGAGCGAATGGGGTAGGTATATCGCTGTTGATGTCGCTATCCACTGTTCCATACTCTGTAGGATAACTGTCGAATCAAATGCTGGAGACACACCTCCCGTGCGTGTTGGGCACCGATGATCACAAACCCGAGCTTTTCGGTATCTCGCAGAGGAGGTCGACGGTTCTTTCTGTCTTTCTTCCTTTTCTTTTTCTGCAGGTCTGCTTCCTCATCTTCCTCCGATTGTCTGGGTGTTTCTCCATGCCTCCCAACCCCGTAGGTCCCTGTTGACACACTAATAGCCATAATCTTCCTACCCTCCGCGCTTCTCCCCATCTCCACCATTCTCGTCATATCAGGAAACTGTGCGACAAGCTGATCGAAGAAAGTATAAATCTCGTCGAGGGGGTGGTAAGTTTCGTGGAACGGTGTGGAGAGGGAGGAGAGGTTCCAGTTTGAGGGGTCCACATTTGTTGTTGAGGAGTGAGGGGAATGAGCAGGAGGGACAGATACGACACAGTATGGTATCTCTTGCAGTCCGGGTGGGAGAGATGAAGTGTAGATGTCGACGAAATGATCAGACGTGTGCCATACATCGAGGTTGTATGCCTATATCCCATTCAATTCAATTCGTATCAATTCGAGGTAAGCTTACCTCTGCTAATCCCAATATCGTCTGGGATGAAGTAGCATCGACATGAAACCTCGCAAGAAAGCGCTCGGCCACTTCAAATGACCGTTGCTCCGCATGAATCAAATCAAAGGGCACAAAAAACAAGAGGTTTAGCATTCCAGCCCAGGATACCATATTGTTTTGTAGAATGGGAGATGCACATTCGGTCCGGTCCAACCGGCCATGATCTCATGATCATGTTCCAGTGCACGGGCCGCTGGATGTTCGAAAGCCACGAAGTGGACCTCATGATTATAAGGTTCAATAATTCGGCACAACTCACTCACGACACGAACTATTTTGACGCAAGCCACAGAACCGAATATGGGCAAGATCATCAGACACGCCTGGTGGACGAGCGTTTTTTGCAGTTGGTTGTTCAGAAGGACTGTGGATCGGTTTTCAGGTAAGCCGCACCCCAGCCCGCTCTTTCATTCACAAACGATCGTAGCATTGTGGTCCCCCACATCCAGGGCCTCCTTTCTCTCTCAAAATGATCCAGATAGTCTAAAACAGCTGCTCGCAACCTCGGCAACCTCAACTGCATCTCCTCAGACATTGTCGCCGATTTGTACTGCACCTGTTACCATTGCCCCAGTCTCGCAGTGGATCTACAGTCATCTCTCTGTCTTGATGCTGTTCGACTACAGATTGCGTTATTTACATAACAGGAGCACTTCTCAATCGTCGCACTGTGGTCGCCAACCTTCGTCTCCTCTCTTATCTGTGACGACGCAGGAAACTGTTGCAGGCAGAGCCTCCCCTCCCGATTGGTTGATAAGGGAATAGGGAATAGGTATGTTCATTTACCTCGTTTCTACAGTTGCGGACAATCAAAATCAACAAATTTGCGACCTGATTTTTCCTGAGCACGCACAACCCCCGGAAGTCTCAGAAACCATTGGAATAGATAGATTTTGATCCAATTCAATTATTTGTACG
>Ga0307517_10006438_pt1 | contig 17381 bp, 10 predicted proteins | sample 23_EM_MG_FD_194515 | JGI IMG/M metagenome (GOLD analysis project Ga0307517, IMG submission 194515) | Populus trichocarpa ectomycorrhiza microbial communities from riparian zone in the Pacific Northwest, United States - 23_EM | ecosystem: Host-associated > Plants > Roots > Unclassified | place...
AACCCGAAATCAACTTGTAATAAAAAACTTATTGAGCTCAAATCCACCATTTTCAGAAAAAGAAAGGGCAAAAAACACCTAGGTGAAAATTCCTTAATCGAAAGGAACTCGTCGACACCAAAATCTGTATTTTTCATGGTTGGACGCGGTATCAATTGAGATTTTCTCTCTTTACTGTTGGATTTGACAACAATCTCTCTCTTTTCTTGAATCAGAAAAAAAAAATTAAAATTAAAATTATATTCTTTAAAATGTGACGAACCAAATATTTATTACCTTGAAAGTTGAAAGCACGAGTACTAAAATGAATAGTGCTTTTTTAGTCACTATTGGTACCCCCACAGTTTGAGAGTGCTTTTTTTTTTTTTAAATGGTGGCTTTTGTCAAGGATTCTTCTACCCAGGCAAGGCAGCCCAAGCAAGCAGAGAGACATACAGCTTCAGAGAGAGAGAGAGAGAGCAGAGAGAGAGAGAGAGAGCACTTCTTTTGCAAGAAGGTGCCTTCTATATTCAGGTACATTTGTTTCTTCAAATAATATGCATGACCCATGAATGGTTTTCTGTGGCTAAGGGCTTTATGGGAGTTGAGATGCATAGTTTCTCATCTCCACGCTCAAAATGTCAAAAAAGAAAAGGAAAATAAAATGATATTCCAAAAAGTAAAAACGGTGGAGAGAATAATTTCTGAGTAGATTCGTTTTTCAACTTTCTTATTGCCATGCAACATACCATGAAGCTAGGTTTTGATTCTGCAATCTGTTTTTGCCCATTATTCAGATTTTTTACCACATAATGTGGAGTTGTTTGTTTTCCCATTCCAACTTTTTTAAAGTGTGGTGTGCATTAGGGGCAGCAGCACTATGTCTCATATTGTGAAACCTCATAGTTGGAAATTTCATTTTTTTGGTTACAAAAGTAGGCATTTTTAACAGATACAATGGAGTTCTGTGTCTTAATCTCCAAATCTTTAGCCTTCTCTTTCCAACAACTTTTATTTTTTGTATTAATTGGATAAAACAAAAATTAAGTGGGGGCGTTTTTAGCCTCCATGTTTCTATCTGTTTCTTCAAAATAAATCTAGAAAAGGAAGTAACTAAACTAATTAACACGAACCGCTAATTATTTTCTATGACCATATAAATGCATGCTCAAGTAATTTGGGTGGGTTAATTACTTTAAGATTTTCATTTAACTTTGGACTAACAAACTTTGCTTGAATTTATGAATCTTTTTTTAAAAAAAGTGTCAATAAAGAAAATCTTGCTTTGACAGGTTCTGTTCTTCATTTTGGCTGTATTTGGCAAAGTAAATTAATTTTGAACAAGACCAACAAGTGGAAGTGATGAACAAAATATAATGTATAGGTGTCTGCCTGAAGCATGCATGGTTACAGAAACTGCAAGTCATGGTGGTGTGTTGAGAGGGTCTCCCTTACATTTGTTGCTTGTTCTGACAATTTCCCCAAACATGTGTCATCATGCGTGCACTAGTGTCCATGACATTTTAGTCAGAAACAACCGACTGCTGTGTTTTTCATTGATTGTCTTCACCTACATTTGCCTGCTGTGTTTACTAAATATACAGGTAAAATAATATTATTGAGGTTGTTGAAACATTAATGATGTTAAGATTAGGTTAATTAGATCGATAAAAACGATGAATTTTGGCATGCACTCATGGTTTTGATGTAGACTAATTTTGGATATGCCGAGTACAGAGAAATTATACTGTATAATAGTTATTAATCAGAGTATGTTCTTGGAATATTTTTACTCAATGCTAAAGTCATATATTTTAGCCTGGACCGCCATGGATCCTGTAAAGTCATATTTAATTTATGCATCAGTACGTTTTGTCAATCCCTTGCCTCTTGTTATGATCCAGCCAATTTCATGGTCCTCCTACATTAATTTATTGTTTCGTTTTCTTCTAAGCCTATGCTTTCTGGAAGCAGTTATAGGCCATCAATGCATGCTCAAAGTACTGTGATATATTTACAGTGACCCTGGCTAATCTGATAATTCTACTAAATTATTTGTTCATGTTTTCATGAATTTCAGGGAAGCTGAACAGAGCAATGGCAGCCAATGGAGTGTTTGCCTCCAGTGGCAAGCATGGAGGAAAGGAAAGCCGCATCAAGAGAATGCCACATGGGAAGCCTCCGTTCACTCTTGGCAAAATCAAGAAGGCCATCCCGCCCCATTGCTTCGAACGATCCCTTCTCCGCTCATTCTCCTATGTGGTTTATGATCTGTGCATAAGCTTTCTCCTCTGCTACATTGCCATCACATACATCGACCTCCTCCCATCCCCGCTCTCCTGTGTTGCGTGGCCCATGTACTGGATTCTCCAAGGCAGCATTCTCACTGGTGTTTGGGTTATTTCTCATGAATGTGGTCACCATGCCTTCAGTGACTACCGGTGGCTTGATGACACAGTTGGCTTAATCCTCCATTCTGCACTTTTAGTCCCTTACTTTTCCTGGAAATACAGCCACCGCCGCCATCACTCAAACACAGGGTCCCTTGAGCGCGACGAAGTGTTCGTTCCAAAGCCTAAGTCTCGAATCGCATGGTATTCCAAGTACCTAAACAACCCACCAGGCCGAGCTTTAAGTCTTGTTGTCACACTTCTGCTAGGCTGGCCCTTATACCTAGCCTTCAACGTTTCAGGCCGACCCTATGATCGCTTTGCCTGTCACTATGATCCCTATGGCCCCATATATTCTGATCGTGAAAGGCTTCAGATTTACATTTCTGATCTTGGCATTTTTGCTGCAACTTTTGTGCTCTACAGCATCGCTGTATCTCGAGGGCTGGCATTTCTGATATGCATTTATGGGGTACCGTTACTTATTGCTAATGGTTTCCTTGTCACCATCACATACTTGCAGCACACTCACCCTGCATTGCCACATTATGATTCCTCTGAATGGGAGTGGCTTAGAGGAGCTTTGGCAACCATGGATAGAGACTATGGGATCCTGAACAAGGTCTTCCATAACATTACAGACACGCATGTAGCTCACCATCTCTTCTCTAACATGCCACATTATCATGCAATGGAGGCTACGAAAGCAATCAAGCCAATACTGGGTGAGTTCTATCAGTTTGATGATACTCCAATTTACAAGGCCTTATGGAGGGAGACAAAAGAATGCCTGTATGTTGATCCAGATGACGGAGCTCCTGAAAAAGGCGTGTTCTGGTACCGGAACAAGTTTTGATCCTGCTGCCTGCAAAATCATGCTAGATAGATGCAAGGGTAGGGTTCAATCTGTGTAGCGTGTTGCTAATAAATGGGGGAGAAGGTGTTGTTGAGCTAAAAATGTCATGAACTTGTAATGAAACTCATCAACTTATGAATTCTTATGAAAAAAAAAATCAACTTATGAATACTTCTCTTCTTAGCTACTATCAGCTTTTGTTTTTAGGCTAGACAAGCGATGATGACCAAATTTTTTTGTGGTGTTTCCTCTGTCAACTTTGTCTATAAAACCTTGCAAGAAATTAAATAAACACAGACGAGCACAGAAAACTAAGAGAGATAACAAACAATATTCATGTAAAGGATAAGATAAACCCCTCGACGAAGGGATAAATCTCCCTCAAAATTATTCATTAATTTCCTTCATCATACCCTTCAACATCAGTACTAATCCTCGATGAACCAGCACTTGTTATAATGACTCATCTGAGCCATCTTTTGAACCTGGAGATAAGCCTCCAAATCCTGAGGCAAAACTTGACTCAAAAAAAGGGGCGTTGCGCATTAATGCTCCAATTTTCCTATTTCCATTTATGCTTATGGTTATGACTCATTTTTAAACCCTTTTATTTTGATGAATTCCTAAAATTCTCAAAACTCGATAATATTTTGGCATTCATATGATTTTTCTGAAACTATAAGGTGGCAGAGTCAAAGGAAACTGGAGGGCCGGCACAATCGCCCCTGAAAAAATTTAATTTTCTTAAGAGTATATAAAGTATATAGTAATGACTGCATCTCTATCTTCATAAAATTTGTCTCCGATCGAAATATGTGTTGAAAAAAGTATCTTGATATTTACAATCTTGCAAATAAGTTTTATCCCAAGAATTTTATATCAAGAGTAATTTCATTTGAGATCGATCTTGATAAAATTATTTTGGATTTGTTATTGTATTAATTTGAGAATATTATGAATTGAGAAAAGTATCAATGCTTATAATAATTAGGAAACTATCTGTATTCTTATTGAAAAAATAAATTGCTAAAAATTTAATTCTGATTCCTTAAGCTAAATTTTAGTTTTGACAATTTCCCAAATGTGTCATCAAGCATGCATTAGTGTACATAACATTTCACTGAAAAACAAATCAAACTTACCAGACCAGTAAAATCTAACCCTGAATTTTTTTTTTAAAAAATAATTAAAATAATATCATTTTAATAAAAAAATTCTTTTAAAAAAGTTAATAGATTGAAGGTCTGGTTTTGACCAGATCGCTTGGATCAAGAGGTTAATTTGAGTTTTTTACTAAGTTAGTCGGGGTTTTTTATTTCATTTTTTTTTTAACTTGAATTGATTTGTTTAGTGGTTTGATCCCAGGTGAAACCACTTGGCATGTCTATATTTTACAATGATTATTCACTTTGTTTTTCATTAATTACCTTTTAACTTCACCTACATTTCTTAATTAACCGTTGCAATTTATGGAGGTAGAAGATTATTATTTAGGTGGTTGAAATATTAATGATCATGTCTATATATCTTTTTCTGATGTTTAGATTAGGTTAATCAGATCGATACTTTGGCATGTACTATTGGTTTTGATGTCCGACTAATTTTAGGTATGCTGTGTACAACGCATTCATATCGCTAATAATTACAGTGTATTTTTGGAAAAATTTTACTGAAGTTTCAACAAATTTTGTTAAATTCATACACGCAATCGGACAATGAAATGTATAGAACTACAAAATGGCATTATAAAAATCATAGATGTCTCACGTATGGGGTGATCCAGAAAAAAAACTAATTTTTACTGGGTGTTGGTGAGTAAACTCGGATATATATTTTTTATTAAAAATAATTTTTAAAAAATTTTAGTGTTAAATTTATTAGGTTTGGTCAAATTAATAGAATTATAAGTTAATCCAGTTTATTTTAAATTTCAAATTGCAGATTCCCGAATTAATTATTTTGACTATGATAGTTTAATAACTATCACAAATACTATTTACTTGATGTATATTTTTATTGTTTATTTTTTAAAAAAATTTAATTATGAATATTTTACTTTGAACTGATTTTATCATAAAAATATTTTTTATTTTTTATTAGAGAATACTTGAGAGTTTGGTAGCGGTTGTTTTTAAAATATATTTTACTTGAAAATGTATTAAAATAATATTTTTTTATTTTTAAAAAATTATTTTCAACATTAACACATCAAAATAAATTTAAAATAAAAAAATAAATTTTTTTTTTAAATAAATTTTTAAACACAAAAATTAACTGTCATAGTTAATTTCTTCCCACATACTTCAGCCATTTTCATGGTCCTACAACCTTTATTTTTTCCTTTTCTTCTAAGCCTATGCTTTCTCGAAGCAGGTACGTAATTGCCATGAATACACATACATGCTGTGAAATCAGATTATAAGAATATGATATCTGCTAAATCATGATATTCAAGGAAGCTGAGGACGACAATGGGAGTCAATGGAGTGCATGAAGGAAAGGAAATCAGCTTCAAGAGAATGCCAAACACGGAGCCTCCATTTACACTTGGAAAAATCAAGAAGGCCATCCCTCCCCATTGCTTCCAACGATCCCTTCTCCGCTCATTCTCCTATGTTGTTTATGACCTCTCCTTCAGCTTTCTCTTCTGCTACATTGCCATCACATATTTCCACCTCCTACCATCCCCTCTTGCCTACATCACATGGCCCATCTACTGGGTTCTCCAAGCCTGCATTCTCACTGGTGTTTGGGTCATTGCTCATGAATGTGGCCACCACGCCTTCAGTGACTACCAGTGGGTTGATAACACGGTTGGCCTAATCCTCCACTCTGCACTTTTCATCCCATACTTTTCCTGGAAATACAGCCACCGCCGCCACCATTCAAACACAGGGTCCCTCGAGCGCGACGAAGTGTTTGTCCCGAAGACCAAGTCCCGTGTCGCATGGTATTCCAAGCACCTAAACAACCCACCAGGCCGAGCTTTAAGTCTGGCTGTATCACTTCTGATTGGCTGGCCCTTATATCTAACCTTCAACGTTTCCGGCCGACCCTATGATCGCTTTGCCTGTCACTATGATCCCTATAGTCCCATATATTCTGATCGTGAAAAACTCCAGGTTTACATTTCTGATCTAGGCATTCTTGCTGCAACTTTTGTGCTCTACAGCATTGCCACGTCACAAGGGCTGGCATTTCTGATATGCATTTATGGGGTACCGTTACTTATTGCTAATGGTTTCCTTGTCACCATCACATACTTGCAGCACACTCACCCTGCATTGCCACATTATGATTCCTCTGAATGGGGGTGGCTTAGAGGAGCTTTGGCAACCATGGATAGAGACTATGGGATCCTGAACAAGGTCTTCCATAACATTACAGACACGCATGTAGCTCACCATCTCTTCTCTAACATTCCACATTATCATGCAATGGTGGCTACGAAAGCAATCAAGCCAATACTGGGTGAGTTCTACCAGTTTGATGATACTCCGATTTACAAGGCCTTATGGAGGGAGGCAAAAGAATGCCTTTATGTTGAGCCAGACGACGGAGCTCCTGAAAAAGGCGTGTTCTGGTACCGGAACGAGTTTTGATGCTGCTGCCTCTAAAATCTAGCTAGCTAGATCACCCACGAGCAAGGGATCAGTCAAAGTAGTATAATTGTGTTGCTAATAAATGGGGCAGGAGGTGTTTTGTTGAGCCAATAATGGGATAGACGTGTGATGAAATTCAGCTTCTGAGTACTTCTAAGTGTTTGTTTGTCAATGCGGGCGTGGTTCATCCGCATTTCTAAATTAAAAACATCAAAAAATGATATTTGGAGTTTGGAAAATATGTTCTTACTTTTCAATTAGCAAACAATAGTAGCAAACAAATTTAAGAAAGAAATGTTGATCCCGCTCATATCTTTCAACTAATAACAAATAAGATCATGATTTGATTTTCAAGCATTCTACTAGTTAGAATACAATTAGATTTTCGTCAAGCCTATTCTTTATTTAATAGCTAATTACCAACCAATTATATTATTTACAATCCATAAATAAATAAAAAGATATGGCCATTGGTGGCCTTATATTGAGATTGAGTTTATCTCTCCATTTTTTTAATAAGCTATCCATCAACATTAAATTAAAATTCATAAGAAAATGAATGTTTTTTTTATATAAAAAAATAGATATTTTTCTATTCTTTATTATAATGCTTTTTTTAGTTTTTTTTCCTATTCATAAGAAAAGAATGTCTTTTCATATAAAAAATAGATATTTTTCTATTCTTTATTATAATGTTTTCTTGAGTTTTTTTCCTACTTAAAACAAATATTTTTTTCAAGTTTAATTTTTCTATTTAATATTATTAGAATTTTCTAAATTTTTTTTATATAAAGTGTTGTAACATGGCCTTCTTGGCAAGTGAAGACAAAGAAAAATAAAAATTAAATATTTTGATTGTCTCCTATAGTTATGGTTTTTTTGGTCTTTAAGACTTTTGACATGTAATAAACCCCTTAATCTTTCGCTCTTGTATGCGTCAATTGGTATTAAAGCCCAACTATTGATGGTTATTTTGCTTTGCTCTGTGCTGCAGAACAAACATGATTGAAAGAGGTTATAGAACATAGAGGTGAGCAAAAAAACTGAAAAATCGATTAAACTGAGAAAACCGGAAAAAAAAATCGAAAAAACCGAACAAAAAAAAACCGATTAAAATTTTAAAAAAACCGGCCGGTCAGGTCCGGTTTCGGTTTTATAAGCAAAAAACTGAAAAAACCGAACCGAACCCAAACCGAAAAAAACCGGAAAAAAACCGAGCCAAAACCGGAAAAAGCAAGAAAACCAAGCCAAACCGGTTTGAACCAGTTTTTGTCCTAAAAAACAGAACCGAATTGAAACCGGTCGGTTTGAACCGATTTCAGTTTGATTTTTTTTTTTAAATTCGGTTTGGTTAGTTTTTTTTTATAAAAACCGAACCGAACCGAAAATGATCACCCCTAATAGAACATGACATGCTTGTGTGGGAGGTGATGATGGGGTTCCTTTTAGAAGAAAAAAAAGAGTCCAAGAACTAGTGTGTTGTTTTCATCTATGTCAGTTAATGTTATTTAAAATCATTGTGGTGGGACCCATTATGGAGTGACTCGCACAAAGATATTGTGTTAAGAACCTATGATGAGATGACCCAAATAAAAATATGTTCTTGATGAATGGTAATTTTTAATTGAATACCAAACTCGATGACAAGTTCCTTCCGGGTCTGGGAGACTAATACAAGAACTTTTTTAAGAAAATAGATACTTTTTTATTTTTTATTATGATGTTTTTCTAGTTTTTTTTTTAATATTTGAAGGGAACATTTTCTCAAGTGTTTTTTCCTATTTAGTATTATTAGGATTTTCTAGTATTTTTTTTCTATATAAAGGGTTGTAATAGCTTTTTGGCAAGTAGAGACATAAAAGAAAAAAAATTAAATATTTTTGTCGTCTCCCTATATTTATATGGTATTTGGTCTTTTAGGGTTTTGACATGTGATAAACCCCTTTATCTTTCGCTCCTGTCTGCATCAATTGATATCAGATCCCAACAATTCTTTGTAGTTATTTTGCTTTGTTGTGTACTGCAAAACAATCATGGTTGTAAAAGGTTGTGGGACATAATGTGCTTATGTAAGAGGGTATTAGTAACTTTCCATTTCAGAAAAAAAAACATTCAGGAACTAGCATGTTGTTTCTATTTGCGTTTGTTACTGTCATTTTAAATCATATTGGTAGGATCCATGATATGACATCTTGTATAAAGATAATATGTTAGGAACTCATGATGAGGTGACCAAAATATTCTTGATGGAAGACAATTCTTAATTGAATACTAAACTTGATAACAAGTTCTTTCCGGCTCTGAAAGATTAATGCATGAGTTTTTTAAGAAAATAGATTTTTTTTATTCTTTATAATGATTTTTTCTAGTTTTTTTTATTTGAAGGGAATATTTTTTCTAATTTATTTTTTTATTTAGTATTATTAGAGTTTTCTAGTTTTTTCTATATAAAAAGTTGTAATAATCTTTTGACTAGTGCAGACATAAAAAAATAAAAAATAAATATTTTGATTTTTTTTTAATTATGATATTTTTTATATTTGAAAATTTTAACATGTAATAAACCTTTTTATCCTTCACTTTTGCTCTCGTTTGCATCAATTTTCTTGACTATATAGATACCAATTATATAGACGAGAAGACAAGAAGTATAGCATGCTTATGAAGAAAAAAAAATAGAAGCAAAAGCCGAAAATATATGAAGGATGACAAATGTTTTGGTGATATTTCCTCTGTCAAGTTGATTTGTCCTTGGAAAACCTTGCTTTAAATAGAACCAAGAAATTAAATAACACAGACAACCACACAAAAATAACACATAGAGATAAGAAAAACTCATGTACGGGATAAGATAAAATTTATCTAGTTTTTAAAGGTCATTTGCTAGAAAATCCCTTCAATTAAAGGTATAAATCTCCCTAAAAATATCGTTCTTCGCTGATGAATACACAACAGCCTCATTATTCTTATTAGAACATTCATCAAAACTTATCTGAGCCATCTTGAGAGCCTGGTGACGAGTCTCCGAATCCTGAAGCAGTACCTGACTCGAAAAACTGGCCGCGCCGCGATGCTTCAATCTTCCTCTTCTTAGCGTGATAACTCATATGCCCACCCAAAGCGTTTCCATTTATAAAAGATGCTTTGCAGATAAAGCATTTATGCTTATGAGCACGACTTGTTTGGGCTATTGATAGAGACCTTGGAGTTCTCCTGAGAGGACTTTTAAAATGGCTTGACAAGGTTGTGCTACCTAATAATTCTTGTTTTGGTTGCAAATGATGGGCATCAGGGAGTTGGATTTCTTGAGCTTTTGACGACAGGGAGGTATTCATCAAGCCTAGAGACAGTGAAAGATATTTAGGCATATTTAGATTGGTTTGGTTAAGGCTGTCCAAATTTGCCACAAGGATTGGTTGGTCAATCCTATTATTAAGGATGCTAGGGTTTTGTTGGTAATTGCTCATGATCATGTTAGAGCCAACATTCAATCCAACCAAATGATTCCCGAGGCTTTGAGCATTTCTATCAGTTGTGAATGTTACAACACTATCGCTATAGCATGGCGATGCATATTTCAGGATTCCTGCAAATTGTGTTTCTTGATATTTGACATGAATTGTTTGACTAAGATAGTAGAAAGGTGGGTTCAAAGAAGTAACTCTAGGGGTTGGAATGAGACGAGGAAGAGATTGTTGGTTTCTCAAGGCGATGAATTGATGGCTAGTAATTGGAAGAGAGTGAGGGCTCACCATAGAAGGATGAGCACTGATCAAACCAGAAGAATGGGGTTGCAGCTCTTCTGTGGCAGTAGGCTTTGTAGCCACTACTACTCTAGGAAAAGGAGCACACTCAATTTCTGTGTTGGATACAACATCTATTTCGGCCAATGGTGGATTTGTATGGACAAGAACATTTTGAAATGATAAATTTGGCGCAGAAAAACTGGCGTTGGACATGTTTGAAAGATTTGGGAGCTCAAATTCTTTGCCCATTGGGATAGCTACATCGAACCAGTCTTCAATGTATTGTTGTGGATCATGCTCGACTTGCTTGGCCATAGAACTAGATGATTTAATTTCCTGATGGGATTTTCGTGAGAGAGGATAGGCTAATATGTGATCATAGATTCACCTAATCAATACACACAGTTAAATACACACTCTCACACCATTACTTGGCCACGAATTCATTAAAAGATGCAAGAACAATATCAATGGAAAGTAAGGTGTTGAACTAATTAATATTTTGCTGTGGTTGAAAAAAAGAAAGAAAGAATCTGATATATCTTCCTGGCATGAGAAAAAATTTCCATGCATGGAAATGGGATTGGTTGTACTTGGTCGTATATATGGTATGGAATTCAATTTCTTTCTTTCTTTAACTCCTTTTTTTTTGGTGTATTTCTTTTTGTGCATTTTATTTTCACTAATTTGTAATAAAAGGAAAAAAAATAAAACAATATAATTAAAATTAACTATACAGTTAATCCACTTTTTTCTAGTGTGTGTGGGCGTATTTAAAATTAAAGTTATATATATGCACTAGGTCATACAAAATAATATTTAGTACGAAATGTATTTTTATACCTAAAAGAAAAATCTATTACTATAATTTAACAAAATAATATTTGGTATTTTCTAAAATTAAATTGAAAAATGTTAATGCATAATCATATTTGGAAGGGTAGGACTTGTTGAGCCGGATTTATAACCTTTATTTAGACTTCTTATCGGGTGGTTTAATTTGTACCCTATATTGGGTTATTAGGCCTTGAGATTTTTTACTAGGCCCGTTTTGAAAAAAAAATAAAAATGAAAGCATATTTATATTTGATAGGAAAAAAAAACTTTTAAACACATGAAAAATTTGTTTACTAATTACTTTAACATTTGAAATTCATGTTTTTGGAAGTAGAAAATTACTCTCTAAGTTCTTCATTTAAAAAAACTACAGAAAAAAGTTATTTAGTTTTTTTTAGAAAAACAAAAGTGATATTTCATTGTTCATTAGAACAATAAAATATGTCTTGGATCACAATATTTTGATGATATCTTTTAGGGTTTTTTTATTTATATAATAATGCTTTATCTATTAGTTAGCCACCATTTTCTATTTATATATGTAGGGCAATGTATAATAATTAATGTAGAGTTTACAATACATGAATAATAAACCTTTCCTAAATATGTACAAGCCTATACTATTTTATATATTATAATAGGCCTCCTCAAACCGAGGGTGGAGATTCTATTCGAAGTTTGAACCGAAGAGCAGTAAAAAAGAGAAACAGGAAGAGGTTTTGTAAGAACATTTACAAGTTGATCCTTGAAAGGAATAAAACGTATCTGAATGGCTTTTGTAGCAACTCTGTCATGGACAAAATAATAATCAACTTCAATATGCTTAGTACAAGCATAAAAGATAGGTTTTGCATACAAATAAGTAGCACCCAGATTATCATATCAAATCGTAGGCATTGAAGAAGGAGTAATATGGAGACCTCACAATAAATATTGAAGCCATATGACTTCAGAAATACTATTAGCTAAGACTTTATACTTAGCTTTGGTAGAAAACCAAGCAACGATGTGTTATTTCCCGAACTTCCAAGAAATCAGTGTATATCAAAAGAAAACAAGTTAGCCACCCATAGATTTACGATTATCAACACTACCAGCGTAATCAACATTTGTAAAACCATGCAAGAAAGAAGAGCTAAGGGTGATATGAAGACCAAAGGAAGCCATACCCTTAAGATAACATAAAATGAGTTTAACGACAGTCCAATATGAATCTGTAGGAGAATGCTTATACTGACAAACTTTATTAACAACAAAAAAAATATCTGATCTCATAAAAATGAGATAAGAGAACAAGCAATCAAGAACATGTTTATCTTGTCGTAGCATGAGACCCATAGTAGCAGGATGAGCCTCAATGCCTAAAAAAAAATAAATTACTTCTAAATGCCGAAGTTTAAACTCTGAGTTCAGCAACTGAATCAATCTGTGAAGTAAGGCTAAGTTGCTTCCAGTTAACAAGATATCATTAACGTAAATTAGAAGGCAAAAATATCATCACCTATAGATAAAATGAATAATGAGGTATCAACCTTCGAAGCATGAAAGCCAAGAGAGATGAGATAATTACTAAGTCAAGTGTACTTTGCTCGAAGAGCTTGCTTCAAACCATATAAGGATTTATGCAACTAACACGCATGAGAAAAGAGAGTATAATTAACAAAACCTGGAGGTTGCTGCATGTAGACCTCTTCGTTAAGTGTCCCATTGAGGAAGACATTATGAATATCAAGTTGATTAATTTTCCAACCACGTGACACCGCAATTATGAAAATTAACCAAACAATGGCTTGCTTAACAACAAGACTGAAAGTCTCAAAGTAATCAATACTTTTTGTTGACTAAAGCCTCCAGTAACTCTGCAATAAAGGCATCACTGGCAGACAGTGAAGAAGCAGTAACAAGACAATTGGGAGAACCAATAACAGCAGACTTACTACGCTGCAAAGTAGAAGGGTCTGAACTTGTGCCTACAGTATGATTGTTAAAGAAACATGTATGTGGTGATGGTAGAGCAGGACTGGTGGTCTGTTGTGGGTGAGCAAAAATAAGAGTAGGAGATTGAGAGGGGTCTTGATGATCTTTAGGCTGGGAGGTTGTAAGCGTAGGAGAATGGAAAAGAGAGGAGATGAGGAAATTGGGCAGATGAATAGGATCAGATAGAGAGTAACAAAGTGATTGTGCAATTTGTTCAGATTTGTTAAAAGGAAAGACTTGTTCATGAAAAAAAACATGACGAGAGATATAAATGTGTTGAGTTGTGATGTCAAGACAACGATAACTAAGGTGAGAAGAGCTATACCCTAAAAACACATATGAAGGATAACAAAAATCTAATTTATGATTATGATAGGGATGTAAAAATAAAAAACAAAGACACTCAAACGTGCGCAAAAAATCATAATCAGAAGATCATTAAAAGAGACAATCAAAAGGAGATCAACGGTCTAGAACAAGAGTAGGCATTCGATTGATAAGATAAACCAAGGTTTAAAAAGCCTAATTCTAAAATCTTAATAGTATTTTACATTGTCCTAGAAGAGTAAGATCAATTTCCACAATATACCTATGATGAAGTTCAACTGTTCTATTTTGTTCGTAAGTATGAGGACAAATTAAACGATGATGAATACCAATAGTCTGAAAAAAATGGATAACTTGTAGTATTCACCGCCCTAATCAGTTTGAACAAATTTAATTTAATTTTTAGTGAAAATCGATGCTCAATAAAAGTTTGAAATTGATGAAAAACAGACAAGACATCAAACTTCACAATAAGAGGATAATAACATATATATATATATATGCGCGCATCAACAAAAATAACAAAATAACAAAAACCATTATAAGAAAAAAGGGAGCAAGACCCTAAACATCACTAAAAATTAATTGAAGTGGAGCCGAAGTTTTGTGACACGTAAATCCTAATGACAAACGTGATGATTTTCCTAACAGACAAGATTGACACTAAAAAATAAAACATTTAGAGATATAAGAAATTTTATTTTTCGAGACTAATAGATTAAAAATACAGGAAGTAGGATGACCTAGTCGACAATGTCATAGATCAATAGAAGCAGATACATGAGGAGACTAATAAGCTTGCGGAATGAATGTGGTAGAAGTCTTGGATAAAATATAGAGACCATCTTTACTCTGACCGGAAAAGAGTAGTGCCTTGATGTTAAAATCCTTAATATAAAACATAAATAGGTGAAATTCAAAATAAACATTGTTATCTAGACAAGATTTCTGAACAGAAAGCAAAATTTTTTGAATATGCGGTACATGAAGAACAATAGATAAAATAAATGTACGTTATGGTGTATGTAGCTTAATATGACCAATTTTAGATATGAAAAGGCCCTTACCATCACCAACATGCAAGTGATCATCACCTAGATATGGTTCTAACACCGTTAGATTTCAAGATCAAGTGTGACGTGTTGATTTGCACTAGTGTCAGGAAACCAATCCACATAGTTTGTGGAGAAAATATTGCCCAGCGCAAGACTGACACTAGGTTGTCGTTCGTGGTTTTGAAGTTGAGCACATTCGGGGGTTGAGTGACCGAAGGTATGGCATATTTGACACTAGACATTAGACCATTGTGAAGAGTTATGAGACCTCTTGTTTTGCTGCCACTTTCCCTGCCTTTAGTCGTTGTTTGAAGACCCATTAAAACTCTAAAAATCAGAACGATAAGCAGACTCGTGTCCTTTACCACTATAAAAATTGTTACGCTAACCTGTAGAAAAACATCATCTATCATGATAGTTATTAGAGTTGTTGTGAAAAGAACCAGAAGACAGAGGTTGAGCAACAAGAGATGAGGGTGGCTAGTTTGGCGTGGGCAGTAAAGGGGTAGTGATAACAACAACACTCATGGATTGAATGGAGGTCTTGTGAAGGATCTCATGAGTTAGGAGATGACTATAAAGATATGCATATGAAAGAGGTTCTGCCTTGGTCACGAGACTTGTTACCAAGTCTTTAAACTCACCCTAAAAAAAAAACTTACAAATTAAAGTTCTCTAATGAAACTGGCAGGCCCACAACAACTAATTCATCAAATAATGCATTTTCCTTTTGCATAAATATAGTGATCGTATCATCACCTTGTTGAAGATCTTGAAAAGAACTATGCAGTTGCATAATATAAGAATTAGATGGAGAAGCGAGAGCTTGTTTAAAAGTATGCCAAACATAGTGTGAGGTTTGACAATTGACAACAACATGTAGGACACCTATTGAAAGAGAAAAAAGTAGTGCACTTAGAATAAGTTGGTCCTGCTGTTTTCAATGAACAAAAGAATTATTAACCCAAAGAGAAACATCATCAGTAGCAACCACATGAGGGGAGGGACATGTCAATGAGCCATCAACAAAGTGAAAAATTCCTTGTCCAAGAAAATATGGCTTCATCTGCATATGCTAATAAAAGTAATTTGTGTTTGTAAGTTTCAAGGAAATAACTTGATGAGTATTGAAGAAGAGAACAATTGAAGTATCCACAGTGAACAAATACATGACAACATCAACAAGGGAAGAGTGCAAACTCACACCAGCACTAATAGGAATCACTGACAGAATAAAGGAAGAGGACAGGGTCTGCAAATACATAACAGGATTCATGGCAGTAGCAAGAGAAGCCTCCAAAACAGAGGGGGTAGAAGAGGTCTGCATCGATGGCTGAGAAGAAGAGTTTATTGGAAAAAAGGAAAGAGAGTTTAAAGTGTCGGTGATTCTGATACCAAATTGAGAATAATAGAAGGCTTAACCTATTAGTTAGTCATCCTTTTCTATTTATATATGTAGGATAATATACAATAGTTAATGTAGAGATTACAACACATGAATAATAAACCATTTCTAAATATGTGCAAGCCTATACTATTTAATATACTATAATACTATTTATTGATAAATCAAAATGATTAAGTTATTTGTCCTTTATTAGGAATAATTATAGGCTATATTTGAATTTAAAAAAACACATTTTAAAAAATAGAAAATAAAAAAATGGAATGGTTATGAACAACATTCTTCTTGGTTGTTTGTTTTTTAAGATATAAAATAAAAAAATGAAATCTAAATCTTGATATTATTTGTTACTAATAAAATTTAAGTAGGGGGCAATATTCTTGCCACCGTTAAGATTTTAGTATTTTGTCATATTTTTTTCCCCACCAAATTATACTCTCTAAGTTTCTAGGATTAACTACTTTATTCTAATTAAGAGTTAATATTTTGTATATTGTTGTCAAAATCGCGAGTTGACTCGTAAAATCGTACGATTTTACGAGTCAACATGTATATAATGTTTAAAATCGGGTTAAAAACTCGAAATCGGTCAAATTCGGTCAAAATCGATTAAAATCAGTCAAACTCGGTAAAATCGGACCGATTTTACGAGTTTGACTAAAGTTAAAAAATTTATTGTCTTCCTATCCAAGTCCCCCGACACTCCACTCCACTCCACAGTCCCCACTCCTTAGTCTCCCCTTTCCCCGTTGCCCAAATCTTAAATTTTCAACCTTAGCAAACTAACACTACCATCGGAGGATCTTGGGTATGGGGAAGCCTTATACTGTATTTTAGGTTGGGAAGGCATGATCGGAGGATCGAAACCATGGGAAGACAAAGGTAGATGGTGAAGAATCAAAGGAGTAAAATAAGAGATATGAATATTTATAGAGAGAGAGAGAGGAATATTGTGTTTTAAACTAACCATTGTTAACTACAAAGAGAGACGACAGAGACTTAGAGAGAACTCGAAATACATGTCTTGCTTGGTGGGATATTTGAACATTATTTCTAGGACTTGTCACTAACATAAAAAAAAGGTGGAAGACGAGGTGGCATGAGACAAAATTAATGTCATTTTGGTAGGTTTTTGTTCTCGTTGTCACGGGTTCACTGTATTGGTCTCTGTTTTTTTTTTTTTTTTTAATTTGGTTATATAAATTAT
>Ga0307517_10006439_pt1 | contig 17377 bp, 16 predicted proteins | sample 23_EM_MG_FD_194515 | JGI IMG/M metagenome (GOLD analysis project Ga0307517, IMG submission 194515) | Populus trichocarpa ectomycorrhiza microbial communities from riparian zone in the Pacific Northwest, United States - 23_EM | ecosystem: Host-associated > Plants > Roots > Unclassified | place...
CCAGCGTCACGGCCTCAAGATCGGCACCATCCGCGATCTGATCGCCTATCGCCGTCGCCACGACCACAATGTCGAGCGCGTCGCCGAAGCGAAATTCATGAGCCGGTGGGGTGGCGAGTGGACCGCAGTCACCTTCCGCAACAAGGCGATCGACACCGAGACTTTGGCGCTGGTGAAGGGGCACATCAACCCCGCCCAGCCAACTCTGGTGCGCATGCATGCCCTGGGCCTGTTCACCGACGCGCTCGGACTGCAAAGCGAGCGGTCCGGTCTGCTTAGCCAGGCCATGGAAGCCATTGCCAATCAGGGCAGCGGCGTTCTCGTGCTCCTCCACGCGCAGGAGAAGCTGTCCCAGACGACCCGGTATGTTGGCGGTGAGAAGCCGCCGGTCATCACTGAGCTGCGCGATTACGGCGTTGGCGCACAGATCCTCGCCGAGCTCGGCATTCATGACATGATCCTGCTGACCAACTCGCAGCGCACGCCCGTGGCGCTGGATGGCTACGGTCTCAACATCGTCGAAAAACGACCGCTCTAGCTGTGAGCGAGCGGGGCTTCGGGAGCATCGCAGGCGTATTCCGGGATGGACGGGCTCGCCCCGGCAAAGCCGAGCGAGGCAAGCGGCGGGTCTGATTTGCTCTTGTCCGCGCCGCGACGCCAAAAGATGGGCGACATGGATCGCCGTCAATTGATCGGGAGAATCCACGATGTTGATCGGCCGAAGAGAGGTTCTGCTGACTGCTTCGTCCGCCGCGCTGATTTCATCAATCCCTGGGGCCGCACCAGCCCAGCGTCGGCTACCCGATGGTGGCATGGAACAGGCGCGGGCGATGGCCGCGATCACCCAGGTCATGAACGAATGGGCTTATGAGGCGGACACGAATTACGGGCGGGCCATGGCAACCGCCGATGTCCTGACAAAGGACTGCCGTTGCAGGCTCGAAGGGCGGTGGATTACCGGGCTCGATAAGATTGCCTCATTCTACAAAACCCGCTTCGCGGGGATCGTGGCCGGGGAACCGGCGCCGATCATCCGCCAGCTCCTGACCAATTTTCGCATATCCTTCACGAGCGATACCGAAGCGAAAGTCGGCCTGAGCCTCCTTCTGTTCACCAAGGTCGGAAAAGCTCCCGTCAACGATTATTGCGATCCGGTGGAAGTCGCGGATGTGCGGGCGGAATGCCGGTGCGCCGCCGACGGCCATTGGCGGATCAGCTTCTTGGACAGCGACCGGATTTTCAGGCGCGATTGAACGGGTGCGCCCACGCTGGGAGAGGGCGCACCGGGCATTGACCGCCTTCACCCCTGCTTCCAGCCTTCGCGCCCGCCCGCCCGCCTGCTGGCGTGTCGATGTCAGGCGAAGGGCGTCGCGAACTCGATGCGCAGCCCGCCCGGCATCGTGCAGAAGTGACATGGCGTCGCGCTCGCGTGCATCAGGGCAGGTTCCGTTTCGATTTCGACGCCTGGATGCGCCCGTACGCGCGCATGGAGTTCCATGAGCGCGGCTTCGTCGACCACGGTGAGCGCGAGGTGATGGAGGCCGACATTCGATCGCCGGTCGAACGCTATCGCCGTATCCGGGTCGGCGACACGCCAGAGCGTCAACATGGTCGTTCCATCCGAGACGAAGGCGGCGGGATATTCGGAATCCTTGCCCTCCAGCCGCCACCCCAGCGCTTCGGTGAAGAAGCGCTGCGCGGCCTCAAGGTCCGGAACGGCGAGGCCGACATGATGGACGCCGCGGGTCAGGATTGAGGTCATCTGGTCATCTCCCCATCACGCCGAAATCGCCATGCTCGGCGCGGCGTGCCCGGTCTGCCGAGAGGATGGCGTATCCCTGTGAATTTTCAGGGCGGCGCGACGCTCACGCAGCCGAACGGTCGCGGCACCGGATCATCAAGCCCATGGCGCCCTGCTGAACCGTTTTTCCGTGCTGGTTTACAAGCGTCATCCGGCGCTGAACGATGCCGCGGTCACCAGCGCTCACCAGGCGCTTTCCTTCGATTTTCATGTGCAGGATCAGTTCGTCGCCGACGAACACCGGGGCGAGAAACCGCCATTCACTAACATCGGTGAGCGCGATCGCCGCGTCGGTGAATTCGGTGAACTGGCCGAACAGTCCGAGCGCCACGGCGATGCCGAAGGGCCCCTGCAGGATTCGCTCCCCGAACACGGTCTCTCTGGCATAATCCGGATCGGTATGAATCGGGTGGCGATCCCCGGAGATTTCCGTGAAGGATAGGAGGTCGTGCTCGATCACCACGCGCGGTCCGCTCACATACTCGCGGCCCTCGACAACATCCTCGAAGTAGAGCGCCTGGGGGATTGGGGGCGGTATCACTTCGCGCTTTCTCGAATCAGACCGAGAAGCCGCCATCAAGGGCGATACTCTGGCCGGTTATCAGTGAGGCTTTCACCGAGCACAGGAACACCGTCAGGTCGGCAACCTCTTGGGCGTTCGCGAACCGTCCAAGGGGCACGTTTTTCTTCATCGCATCGACGAACGCCGGTGTCAGTCGCTCCCTCAGCCGATCGAACAGGCCTGTGTCGACGACGCCGAGACCGATCATATTGGCGCGAATGCCAAAGCGCCCTTCTTCGCGGGCGACGCCGCGCAGCAATGTCTCGAGCCCGGCTTTGGGCACCACCGACAGAATGTCCTTTGGCGGGAAGCGCTTCAGGCCCGCTGATGTGAGAGCCAGAATCGAACCGCCTTCTTTTCGCAGGTACGGAATGGCCGGCATCAGGACATTGAAGGGACCCGTGAGGTCGCCATTAATCGTGCGGTCCCACTCGTCCGGGTCGATGTCGGCGGTATAGGTCATGCTGATATCCGCGCCGACCGCGATAATGAGTGTGTGAATTCGGCCCGTTTCCGTGGCGGCACGATCGATGGCCGCGCGGCATGCTGCTCGATCGGTAAGCTCGAGCTTGATTGCGAGCGCGCGGCGTCCCATCGCGACAATCGCATCGCTCAGTTCCCGGGCGACCTGCTCATTGCTGCGATAGGTGAAAACGACATCCGACCCGGCGCGCGCAAGCGCCTCGCATATCGCGCGGCCGATACCGCCGCTCCCGCCGATCACGATCGCTGCACCTTCGGGGAATAGCTCGCAAGTATCCGCCACTCAAAATCTCCTTATTTCGGCGCGCCTTTTGCTGTGCGCATCTCGGGCCACCAGCCGCCGTTCCCGTAATTGGAGCAGGGAAGCTCAGGGCGTCGGGCCCACCCCGGCGGGGGCAGGGCGCAGCCCGGGGCTCAGTAGGCTCGAGAAACAAATAACCGCACAGAACAGGTCGATGGCGGCGTTGACCATGAAGGCCGTGACAAATTGGCTCTCCGCCGGAACTCCGGGTAGGCTGGGAACAGCTTTTTGAGAAAGGATGGTGGCGTAGATCAGCGGCGCGATTGCGCCCGAGATAGAAATCGCGACACCGAGTGCCGAACCGCCCATGCCCGACTTCGACTGGTGGACGACGGTCTGCATCGAACTCAGCAGGCCGGCATTCAGCATGCCGATGCCAATTCCATAGGCCGCAGCGCCGATTAACAGCTGCCAGATGCTATCGTGAAAGAAGGCGACGCACAGCGCGCCCGCGCAATGACCCAACGCGCCGATGCCGGCCGTCGGGAGCCCACCCCACCGGTTTATCAGTCGGGCCGAGACGGTTGCGCCGGTCATCCCGACCAATGCGTAGGGCAGCATGATGAAGCCGGTCTGCAAGAGCGAGGCTTGCGGACCGTAACCGGCACCCTTGATCTGGGCTATCATGGGAAAAAGAACCGCAAATGCCGATCCACCCAGACCGAGCGTCATGCTGCCGATCATCGTGCGTCGGAATTGGCCGGATCGAAAGAGAGACACATCAAAGGTGGGTGTTTCGAGCCTGGCCTCGCGCCGTATCCAGAATGCTGCCGTCAGCACGCTGGCGACGATCAGACCAATCGTCTTGGGATCCGTCCAACCCCATGACGAGCCCTTGGTAATCGCGAACAGGATGGCGACAACCCACGTCACCAGCAGGACGACGCTGGCTATGCCAAGCGTGCCGCTATCGGCCGCCGCTCCTCGTGGAAAGACCTTGTAAACGGTGGTTGCCAGGATCGCGCTGACAATCGCTGCAATGAAGAAATACTCGCGAAGCGACAAATGGCCCTCGATGACGCCCCCGATGAAGTAGCCGACTCCGGTGCCCAGCAACACGCTCCCGATCGCTACCGAGACGGCGCGTCCGATCGATTGTCCGGGAAGATTCCGCCGGAGCGCGGCGATGACGACCGGTGTGGCGACGCCGCCCATTCCCGTGATGAAAATTCCACAAAGAAGCGCGGCGAAGCTGCCGGTGGCCGCCAGTGCGAGACCCGCCGCCATCAGCGCGGGGGTCAACGTCATCGTAAACCTGTCGCCGACGGTGTCGGAGAGCCTGGGCACGACCGACAGAGCAGCGGCCGAGCCGAGGATCAGAAGCGCATAGACCCACGAGACGTCGACGACGCTGACGTCGTATAGCGTCCGTATTTGAGGCAGAAGTGGCCCCATCGCGGACAAGGACATGCCGCTCCATATGACCATCACTCTCGAGACGCCCGTTATGAGCCTGAAATTCGCGGGGCCTTCGGATTGACCGGAGCGGTTTGCGTGCACGGACATGCCTTCTTCTCCCAGCACTCCTCGATGGGAATGATTTTGTTTTTGACCTCGCCGCAACCGCGGTCGCCGGTAACTACCGGCCAGGGTTCGTCGCATTTACGGAAACTATTGTGCGCCGATCGTGCATCAGTCGTATAACTTGGACAGGAACTCGAACACCGGATCGTCGCTGCCGGCCTGGCCGATCGCCATCTCGCTGGGAAACGGCCTGTGGTTTTCGGTGGGGTCGATGCGCAGCCAATCGCCGACCACGGTTCGCTCGGCGATCCGCCACTCGGGGTCCGAACCGGATGCGCCGGGGCGACGCTCGAAACGGTCGATGTACCGGACGCCGCCCACCCAGCTGCGGCCGGGATTGTCGCCGCCGATTTGATGGAGGACGGCGGCATAAGTCTCAGCCAGGGCATGATCGTCCCCGCAATTGGGCCAATCGATGATCGTCGTTCCCATGAAGTGCATGGTGCAGCTGTACCGTTCGACATAGGAGAGCACCCAGGGCACGAACGTCTCGACGGTACCGTCGAAATCGCCGTAATGGGTGAGGCCCTCGGCGTGGAAGCACTGCCGGATGATCTCGCCGTCCTTACGATCCACGCCGCGCGCGTAGCGACCGACGATGGCGCGGATCTGCCATTCGGAGATCATCTTCTCCACGATTCCGGCGGCAGCGCTCATCGCGCTAGCTCGCAGGCGCTTACGCTCTCGATCGACCTATTCGAAAGCATAGTCGTCGAACTTCGGGTTCGCGAGCAGTTCGTAATATTCCTCCGCGCGAAACGGCATATGCACGCCGGGGCGGCCATGTTCGTTGATATAGTAGCCGCCGCCGGGCACCGCGCCCCAGACAAGCGACTTGAACCGCTCGTCCACCTTCTCGTTGAAAACCTCGAACGGCTCTTTCTGCACCTTCAGCGACTTGGCGCCCTTGTTGAGCGCGGTGAGGATAAGCGTCGAAACATAGCGAGCCCAGACTTCGGTCCAGACATGGAACGAGCCGGATCTCGGATGGCTGTTCGGGCCGTAACAGGAGAAGAAGTTCGGGAAATCGGGATAGGACATACCGAGATAGGCGCGTGGGCCGTCGCGCTCCCACGCTTGGTCAAAGGTGATGCCGGTCTCACCCTTGTAGATAACCGGGAAGAAATATTTGCCCGTAGCGAAGCCCGAGCCCAGCACGATCGCGTCCAACTCGTAATGGTCGCCTTTGACCGTCCTGATCCCCGTCTCGTCGATTTCGGCGATTCCGTCGGTGACCAGTTCGACGTTCGGACGGATGAGCGTCCGGTACCAGCCGGCATCGACAATCAGCCGGCGTGCGAGCGGGTTCGAAGTCGGGATGCTCTTTTCGATGAGGTCCGGCCGACCTTCCATCTGCTCGGCGATATAGGCCTTTAGATTCGCGCGAAACGCATCGTTATGCTCGGACAGCGTGCCGTGCTTCGCCTTCCACGCCGGATCCAGCTCGTGGCCGTTTTGTGCGTTAACCGCCACGACCTGCAGCGAGTAGATATGCCATTTGCGGTAGTAGGGCAGATTGTCCATGAGCCAGTGGAGGCTCGGTGAAATCTTGGTGGTGACCGGCACAAGAGGCGGGACGATCCACTGCGCGGTGCGCTGGAACGCATAGAGCCTGTCGGCCTTCCCGGCGAGCCACGGCATGAGTTGGGTGCCGCTCGAACCATTGCCGATGAGCGCAACGCGCTTGCCTGCTGGATCGAAATCGTCGTTCCAGGCGGCGGTGTGCTGCATCTGACCCTGGAACCGCGACAGGCCCGGGATGTCGGGCATGAACGCGTTGGCGAACAAGCCGCTGGCGCTGACGACGAAGTTTGACGACAGGCTGGTGCCGTCGCTGAGCTCGACGGTCCACCGGCTGGCCTGGGCATCCCATTCGGCCTTTTCGACGGCGGTGCTGAGGCGCGTATTCTCCCTCAAGCCGTATCGATCGGCGACGAAGTTCGCATACTCCTTGATCTCGTTCTGCGACGGGAAGTAGCTATTCCAGTTATAGGGGATGAACCGATATTGGTAGACATAGCCGGGCACATCGACGCGCAAGTTCGGGTAATGGTTCTTTACCCAGGTGCCGCCGAAGGAATCGTGCTTTTCTACAATCGTGAACGGTATGCCCAACTGCTGGAGGTAGATCGCCATGGCAACGCCGGTGTGTCCGGCGCCGATGATCGTGACGTGGAAATCAGCGGGGATCTCCACACCCGGATCGAGGCTGACGCTGAGTTCCGCCGGCTTGTCGGCCAAAGCGAGATTCTCGGTCGCCAGCCGGACCATTTCCTTTGGGACCTCTTTCCCTTCGAAAAGGGCAATCAGATCGAGCGTGCGCGCTTTGTCGGGCACCGGCGGAATCTCGGGGTGCTCAATGTTGAGAAATCGGGTCGCGATTTCCTTCAGGCGATCCTGGTAGTCGGGATGGACGATCTTCTGGAACACCCGCCCGTTTCGAATCGCGATGGTTTGCAGCGGCATATCCCGCAATTCGGGATAGCCGGTGAGCTGATAGAGAGTGACCCGCAGCGCATTCAAGTCGGCAACGTCCAGCGCGTCCGCGATGAGCGTCGAACGGTCGCCCACCTCGCTTCCCAATGCGCTGAAGGAATCCGAACGGTCGAATTGAATCGATTCTGTCCCATTCCTGGTATGAGTCACCGGTGATCTGCCTTTCGATAGGGAGCAACCTCCCATGCTACACTATACTACCGGCCTCCAACCGCGGGGCTGGCCGGCCAGACATACCTGCTCCACCAAAAGGGCGTCTTATAAGTTGGAGCGCTCGCTCTAGAGGAGGTCTAATCATGGGCCATCTTCCTGTCAAGACGGGGGCAGGGCCAGCTGCAATTGTCCGCATCGATCTGGCATTCCACTGGGACATGCGCTTGACGCCGCAGGCCGCGCTGGCTAGTCAAATGAAGCGAGCGCTACAACCGTGGGGTAGATCGAAGTGCTCCTCGGGCCGTGCGACGGCTGGTCAATGCTCGTAGCCGTGCCTTGCGACGTCCCCGAAGCAACGCGCTGCTTGAGCTGCTAAAGGGCGGGACACGAGTTGGTGACAGAGCGAATTTCCATGGATTTGGCTGAACCGTCGCTGCCGGTGCTTCCGGGGCTGCCGGACCTGCTCGCGGAGGCGGCCGGCGCTGCGCAGGCCTTTGTCACCGCGCTACGGCCAGCAATCGTTGCCGACATCGGCGATATCGCCGACCGCTCGGCTGTCGATGCGAAGCAGCATATTCTGCACGGTTATGCCTGGTATGCGACCTATGCCGAGATGATGCGCGAAGTCGCCGACTGGGCTCGGCGTCTCGACGATCAGGGAGAGTTCGGGCCGGTTGATGCGCTGCTCGCGCAACTGCTCTTTGCCGAATATGGCGCCCAGCTCCTGGGCGGCATTCCGATGAATCAGGGCGAGACCATTCGTCCCGCGCAGCTTGGCGCGGACGCGCGCGCTTTGGCGCTGCTGGGGTCGCCCGGACTGACGCGGCTGATCGCGGACGGCGGTACGCAGGCCGTCAAAACCGCGATCGCCGCCGCGCTGGCCAATGCGCAAGGAAAGGCCACGCTCGAGAATTGCGGGTTGGACTCGACGTTCGAGATGATCCGCGACCAGTTTCACGCTTTCGTTCAGGAAAAGGTCGCGCCGCACGCCCATGACTGGCACCTGGCGGATGCGCTGATCCCGATGCCGCTGATCGACGAGTTGAGCGGTCTTGGCGTGTTCGGCATGACCATTCCGGAAGAATATGGCGGGCTTGGTTTGGGCAAGACGGCGATGTGCGTGGTGTCCGAGGAGCTCTCGCGCGGCTGGATTGGCGTCGGCTCGCTGGGGACACGGTCGGAAATTGCTGCGGAGCTCATCCAATGCGGCGGCACCCGCGAGCAAAAGGCCGAATGGCTTCCCCAGATTGCAAGCGGCGCGATATTGCCGACCGCAGTATTCACCGAACCCGATACCGGGTCGGACCTCGGATCCCTGCGGGCCCGTGCGGTGCTGTCCGGCGACAGCTATCGGGTGACAGGCAACAAGACATGGATCACTCATGCTGCCCGCGCCGACGTGATGACGTTGCTGGTGCGAACCAATCCCGACACGAAGAACTATAGCGGTCTCTCCATGCTGATTGCGCCCAAGCAACGTGGGACGGTCGATACCCCGTTCCCCACGCCCGGCATGAGTGGCGGCGAGATCGAGGTGATCGGCTATCGGGGCATGAAGGAATATGAAATCGGGTTTGACGATTTCGCCGTCCCGGCGACGAACCTGCTTGGCGGCATCGAAGGCCAGGGTTTCAAGCAGCTGATGGCGACGTTCGAGAGCGCGCGGATCCAGACCGCGGCGCGGGCGATCGGCGTCGCCCAGGCGTCGCTTGACGTCGGGCTCGATTATGCGCTCGGACGAAAGCAGTTCGGCAAGGCGATCATCGATTTTCCGCGCGTTGCCAACAAGCTGGCGATGATGGCCGCCGAGATATTGGGAGCGCGCCAGCTTACCTATTTTGCCGCCCGGCAGAAGGACGAGGATAAGCGCTGCGACCTGGAGGCGGGGATGGCGAAGCTGCTCGGCGCGCGCGTGGCGTGGGCGGCGGCGGACAATGCGCTGCAGATCCACGGCGGCAATGGGTTCTCGACCGAATATCAGGTGAGCCGCCTGCTGGCCGATGCCCGCATCCTCAACATTTTCGAGGGCGCGGGCGAAATCCAGGCGGAGGTCATTGCCAAGCGGCTCTTGGCGCAGACGAATTGAAATGATGCCGGATTCTGTTTTCGCGCAGGAGCGGATCTCGACAGCCCGCACTTTCCTCTTCGTGCCGGGCGATCGGCCCGAACGGTTCGATAAAGCCGTCTCCTCCGGCGCCGACATCGTGATCCTCGATCTTGAGGATGCGGTCGCGCCCTCGGCCAAGCAGGCAGCAAGGGAAGCGGTGGGTAGCTGGCTCTCGGGCGGCGGACGCGCGCTTGTCCGCATCAATTCCGCCGCGACGCAATGGTTCGAGGAGGATCTGCAACTCGCGAACGAACACGGTCTCCTTGGCTTCATGCTGCCCAAGGCCGAGGCGGGTGCGGCGCTTACGCGTGTCGCGCTGATGAAACCCGTGATCGCCTTGATCGAAAGCGCGACGGGTGTCGCGACCGTGCAGGCGATCGCCGGAGTCGAGGGTGTCCAACGCCTCGCTTTCGGGACCATCGATCTTGCGCTCGATCTCGGGACATCGTGCGACGATGTGCTGGCGGGCATCGGAATCCAGCTCGTGGTCGCGTCGCGGGCCAGCGGCATCGCGTCACCCATTGACGGCGTGACCGTCAATTTCAGGGAGCCCGGTTTCACTGAGGATGCGGCGCGAAATGCCCGGAAGCGGGGCTTTGGCGCCAAGCTCTGTATTCATCCTGCGCAATTGCAACCCGTTCGCCAGGCGTTCCTTCCGACGCCCGAGGAGTTGGACTGGGCACGTCGTGTGGTCGATGCGGATCGCGCGTCGAACGGCGCCGCCGCCGCTGTCGATGGTCAGATGATTGACGCGCCATTGGTCGCCAGGGCGCGTCGCACCCTTGCGGATGCCGGCGCCATAGGAGCGGTTTAGCCACCATGACGGTGCACCTGTCCGGCGCCGCAGCGGGCGTCTGGTGTACAAAAGCAGGAATTGTCAGCCTTTGAGCCAGCCCGTCGTCATTCTGTCCGCTGTCCGTACCGCCATCGGTTCCTTTGGAGGGGCATTGAAGGATGTGTCGCCTGCGGATTTTGCGAGCATCGTCATTCGTGAGGCAATCGGTCGGGCATCGATCCGCGCCGACATGGTCGGTCATGTCGTCATGGGCCAGGTTATCCCGACCGTGCCGCAGGACGTATATCTTGCTCGTGCCGCGGCGCTGACCGCCGGCGTCCCCGCGGCGGTGCCGGCATTGACGCTGAACCGTCTTTGCGGGTCAGGCGCCCATCCAACCTACCTGGAAAGGGAAACAGCCGCTGCGACCGACACGGACGAACGGACGTCGATTTTGCATCTGGCCAGCGATTTGGTCGGCGAGTGGTTCAAGATAGCGCGCAGATGAAGGAGAGATTATGAATATCCACGAGTACCAAGCCAAGGAACTGCTCGCGAAGTTCGGCGTGCCCGTCCCGGCGGGTTTTGCGGCATTGAGCGTGGATGAGGCCGTCGCGGCCGCGGCGAAGCTGCCCGGGCCGCTTTATGTGGTGAAGGCGCAGATCCATGCCGGCGGACGCGGCAAGGGCAAGTTCAAGGAATTGGGCCCCGATGCCAAGGGCGGCGTCCGGCTCGCGCGCACGGCCGACGAAGTCCGCGCGGCGGCGGCCGACATGCTCGGCAACACGCTCGTCACGGTGCAGACCGGCGAGCATGGCAAGCAGGTCAACCGCCTCTACGTCACCGACGGCGTCGATATCGCCAAGGAATTCTACCTCGCCTTGCTGGTCGATCGCGTCACCGGCCGAGTCGCCCTGGTCGTCTCGACCGAGGGCGGCATGGACATCGAGACCGTCGCGCATGATTCCCCTGAGAAGATCCAGACCTTCGACGTCGATCCCGCGACCGGCTTCATGCCGCATCACGGTCGCGCCGTCGCCAACGCGCTCGGGCTGAAGGGCGATCTCGCCAAGCAGGCCGCCAATGTCGCGTCGAAGCTCTATGACGCGTTCATCGGCACCGATGCCGCACAGATCGAGATCAACCCGCTCGCCGTGACGGATGACGGCAAGCTGCTGGTGCTCGACGCCAAGGTCGGCTTCGACACCAATGCGCTGTTCCGTCACAAGGACCTGCTCGAGCTGCGCGACGAGACCGAGGAAGACCCGTCCGAGCTCGAAGCCTCCAAATACGACCTGGCTTACATCAAGCTCGACGGCGATATCGGCTGCATGGTCAACGGCGCCGGCCTTGCCATGGCGACGATGGACATCATCAAATTGAACGGCATGTTCCCGGCCAACTTCCTCGATGTCGGCGGCGGCGCCAACAAGGAAAAGGTCACCGCGGCGTTCAAGATCATCCTTGCCGATCCGGCGGTGAAGGGCATCCTGGTCAACATCTTCGGCGGCATCATGAAGTGCGACATCATCGCCGAGGGCATTGTCGCCGCGGCCAAGGAAGTGAACCTTTCGGTGCCACTCGTTGTGCGTCTCGAGGGCACCAATGTCGAGGAGGGCAAGCGCATCCTGTCGACCTCGGGCCTCGCCATCGTCCCGGCCAATGATCTGGGCGATGCCGCCCGCAAGATCGTCGCCGAAGTGAAGGACGCAGCATGAGCATTCTCGTCGACAAGAACACTAAGGTCATCACCCAGGGGATGACCGGCGAAACCGGCACTTTCCATACCCAGCAGGCGCTGGCGTACGGTACGCAGATGGTCGGCGGCGTGACGCCCGGCAAGGGCGGTACCGAGCATATCGGCCTGCCCGTGTACGACACCGTAGCCGAGGCGGTCGCCAAGACCGGCGCGACCGCGTCGGTGATCTACGTCCCGCCGCCTTTCGCCGCGGATTCGATCCTCGAGGCGATCGATGCCGAAGTGCCGCTGATCGTCACGATCACCGAAGGCATTCCGGTGCTCGACATGGTCAAGGTCAAGCGTGCTTTGTCGGGCTCCAAGTCGCGACTGATCGGCCCCAACTGTCCCGGCGTGCTTACCCCCGGCGAGTGCAAGATCGGCATCATGCCCGGCAGCATCTTCAAGCAGGGGTCGGTCGGCGTCGTCAGCCGGTCAGGCACGCTTACCTATGAGGCGGTGTTCCAGACCACCAACGCGGGCCTGGGCCAGACCACCGCGGTCGGCATCGGCGGTGACCCGGTCAACGGCACCAACTTCATCGACGTGCTCGAACTGTTCCTCGCCGATGACGAGACCAAGTCGATCATCATGATCGGCGAGATTGGCGGCTCGGCAGAGGAAGAGGCGGCGCAGTTCCTCCGCGACGAAGCCAGGCGCGGCTGCAAGAAGCCGATGGCAGGTTTCATCGCCGGCCGCACGGCGCCTCCGGGGCGTCGCATGGGCCATGCCGGGGCGATCGTCTCGGGCGGCCAGGGCGGCGCCGAGGACAAGATCGCGGCGATGGAAGCCGCCGGCATCAAGGTGGCGGACTCGCCCAGCGAGCTCGGCACGACGTTGCTGTCGGTGCTGACAGAGTGAATGTGACGTCGCTGACTAGTCATGACGTTCGGGCGCAGCGATGCCTTCGCCCTTTGGTCCGGCCGTCCGCTCCTATGCGGGTGCCAAATGCACGAACGGCAGCCGTTTTGCCGCTTCGAAGGCGTCGAACAACCCGGTGACCACACCTAACCCTTGCCGCACCGCGTCCGCGCGCACCAGAAGGAGACAAGCTGATGCCTCGCTATGCTTTTGACGGGAAAGAACCGCTTGTTCCGATCGACAGCTGGATCGCACCTTCGGCGGACGTGATCGGCGACGTCCGGCTCGGACAGGAAGTGAGTATCTGGTTCGGCGCCGTGATCCGCGCCGACAATACGCCGATCACGGTGGGCGCACGAACGAATATCCAGGAAGGCGCCATGCTTCATTCCGACCCCGACGCGCCGTTGAATATCGGCGAGGGCTGCACAGTGGGCCACCACGCCATCCTGCACGGCTGCACGATCGGCGACAATGTGCTCGTTGGGATGGGTGCGACGATACTCAACAATGCCGTGATAGGCGATGGCTGCCTGATCGGTGCGGGCGCGCTGGTGACGGAAGGGAAGGATTTTCCGCCGGGCAGCCTGATCGTGGGTGCTCCCGCCAGGGTAGTTCGCGACTTGCCGCCCGGAGCGGTCGCGAGTTTGAAGAATTCGGCAGCGCGTTATACCGCGAAGCAGCGCGCCTTTGCGACGGAACTGGTTCGTCTGGCGGATTGAGCAAAGGTTCGGGCACTGGTTTTGTCGCCGTTTGTCAGTGCGTAGCGTCCCCGCGGTTTCCAGCCTCAGCGGGGCGCCGCGCCGAGCTCGACGGCCGCTCGCAACACAGGTCGCCTGGCTGCCATCGGCTGACGCCTCGTACCGGGTTCGCCGGCGCGCTTCAGTCGCGGAAGCTCGGGTCGATCCGGTCGAGTTTGCGCAGCAGCGCCGGCCGGGCGAGCCTCTCGGCGACGACGCCCATGCCGTCGGGCCGTGACTGGGTCGCGACCTTCTCGGCGACGCCCTGGTTGAGATTGTTCAGCCCGTCTCGGCCGACGCTGAGCATCAGCACCTGCGCTTCGCAGGCGCGCTCGAGGAAATACATTCGCAAAAATGCCTGCGCGACCGTCGCGCCGACCGTGAGCGTGCCGTGGTTGCGCAGGATCATCGCATTTTTCTCGCCGAGGTCGGCGACGAGCCGCTCGCGCTCGTCGAGATCGGTCGCGATACCCTCGAAGTCGTGATAGGCGACATCATGACCCGCGATCATCGCGGTCTGCGTGTGCGGCAGGAGGCCGCACGCCATCGCCGACACTGCCTGGCCGTGCGGTGTGTGGAGGTGCAGCACCGCCGCTGCATCCTCGCGCCCGCCATGAATGGCGGAGTGGATGACGAAGCCCGCCCGGTTCACCGGCGAGCTGGTATCGGTCACCTTGTTGCCTTCGATATCGACCTTGACCAGCGAGGAGGCGGTGATTTCCTCGAACATGTGCGTGTAGGGGTTGAGCAGGAAATGATGCTCCGGCCCCGGCACACGCGCCGACAAATGGGTGAAGATCAGATCATCCCAGCCATAGAGCGCGACAAGCCGATAGGCAGCGGCGAGGTCGACGCGCAGCGCCCATTCCTCGTCGGATACCATGTCTTGCACGCTGGAGATTTTTTCCTGCACGGTCGTCATGATCGGTCTCCCATTGTCATCGGCAGGCCTATGTCTCTTCGGTCGCCCGAACTGCCATATTCTTGGCAATTGGCGGCGCCCCATGCGCGCAGAGGTTTCGTATCGCTTGACGCTTTCTCGATCACCGATATTTCGCCGCTGAAATCGTCGCGCCGGCGGCTTTGCCACCGCCCGCCGGTCCGCCAGCGCTTCGCGGCATCAATTGGCAATCATGGCCAGGGCACGCTCGTCGAGAATGTGGATGCGGCCATAAGCGGTCGCTATGCTTCCAGCCGCTTTCAGGTCGCAAAGGAGGTTGCCCAGGTGTTGGCGCGACATGCCGAGGCGGCCGGCGAGGTCCGCCTGGCTCATCTGGAGGAAAGGGTGCTCGAAAGAGTCATTGCGCGAGGCCATGTTCAGGATCATTTCCGCCAGCCGAGCCTTGCTGGGCTTTGCCAGAATGGAGCCGATATAGGAGAGCGCCGCGCGCTGGTGCTCGCACGCGATCAGCGCGACATGACCAAAGATATCGGATCTGGTCTCCGCAAAGGCCGCGATATCGCGCAGCGCAAGGTGGAGAAGCTCGACCGGCCCCTGGCAGATCGCGTCGTGCGGTCGAGGACCGCCGTCGATGACTGACAGCTCGCCGAACCAGTGCCGGCGGCGCGCGACGAAGGTCAACAACTCGCACCCGACAACCGGATAGGCCATGAGACGCACCTCGCCCGACACGATCTGGTAAATCCCGTCCGGCTTGTCGCCCGTTGCGTAGACACGGGACCGGTCGGCAAATTTGCGCTGCTTTACCTTGGCGCGAACGAAGTCGCGGGTTTGTTGCGGCAGGCGCGAAAGCCACCGGTCGTCGTCCCCGAGCGTGCCATGCATCACGCCCCCGATCCTCGGCATGTTATCGCCGCTACGGGGGCGTGCGCCGTTATCATCGCGAGAAGTTTTCGGCGGTGTGGGCCGCGATGGCGCGGTTCGCGACGGCGCGACAGCAATTGCCCGAAAAGATCTGCGACGAAGGCATAAGTGCCTGGGTGTTTGTAGCGCTCTATCCGCGCGGTGCAATGATTCTCCGGTTCGTCGACGGCACCGGAAGGCTGCCAACGGCTTTCGGACGGCGAGGACCTTACACGCCGGCCCGGCGGTTTCGAAGATTGCCCTGAATAATGCGGTTGCAATGCCCTCGCGGTACCGTCTCTCCGGCGGCGCCCGCGATGCGTATCAGGACGGCAAGTTATCCAGGTCAGCAACGCTGAGACGGTTCCAGCCCTCTTCGGCCAGCCGCGCGAGCCCCGCCAGATCGCGGCCGATTGCGGCAAGCCCTTCCTCGTCGTGCTGGCCGCTAAAGCCGGTGCCCGTGATGCAATAGCGCACGGTCCGTTCGTTCGCGCGGATCGGGGCGCTGATGCTGGTCAGGCCCCGGATGTGGTTGTTCCGGTCAAGCGACCAGCCATGCTCGTGAACGTGCTTGATACTGGCCTCATATTCGTCGAGCGTGGGGAGAAGCTGCCAGCGAAGCGCGCCGATGATCTGCGACAGGCTGTCGCGAGACTTGCGTTCGGTCGCCACCACGCACCGGCCCGTTGCACCGGCATAGACGGGAATGCGTTGTCCGAGTCCGAGATGGACGCGATTGGGCGTCGGGCTGTCGAACACCTCGAGGAGGAGCTGGCGATCGCCGCGGACTTGCCACAAGCCGCATGAGACATGGTGCCGTACCGCCACCCCGCGCAGTTGATCTCCCAGCCATAGCGACCAGTCGGTCATATATGGCGCGGCGTTGAAATACTGACCGGCCAGGGCCTCGAGCGCATATTTCTTGGTCTTCGGATCGAAGCTCAGGAGATTTTCATGCGCCAGCGTTTTCAGCACGTTGAAGCAGCTGCTCATGCTCATCTGAACTGCGCGGGCGATCGCGCTCAGACTTTGTGGCTGACCGCCTTTCTCCGCCAGAAATCGTAGGATCGCCATCGCGCTCAGGATCGATCGGACCATCATGGGTTGGATGATCATATTCAACATCCTGAAAACCTGCATCTCTAAACTTGAACTCTCGCTCCCCCATCATGAGGGACGATCGCATCAGCGGGTGTCGGTGACGGGAATGCGCCATGGAAACGTACGACCAGATCAGAGAAGAAGTGCGCAAGCTCTGCGACCGGTTTCCGGGCCCCTATTGGCAGGTGAAGGACCGTGCGCGCGACTATCCGTCCGAGTTTGTCGCGGCGCTGGGTGAGGGGGGCTATCTCGCGGCGCTGATCCCCGCGGCATATGGTGGCGCGGGCCTGCCGCTTTCGGCTGCCGCCGCGATCCTCGAGGAGATCCAGCGCCAGGGATGCAATGGCGGCGCGGTGCACGCGCAAATGTATGTGATGGGAACGGTCCTGCGCCATGGCTCCGAGGAGCAAAAGGCGCGTTACCTGCCAAAGGTCGCGACCGGTGAGCTCAGGCTCCAGGCGTTCGGCGTCACCGAACCGACGAGCGGCACTGACACGTTGAGCCTCAAGACTGTCGCGAAGCGTGATGGCGGCGACTATGTCGTGAGTGGCCAGAAGCTCTGGACCAGCCGCGCCGAACATAGCGACCTGATGATCCTCCTTGCCCGCACGACGCCGCGCGACGAGGCGGCAAGCCGCACCGAAGGCCTGTCGGTCTTCCTGGTCGATATGAAGGAGGCGCTCGCTGCCGGCACAATGTCGATCCGGCCGATCGAGACCATGATGAATCATGCGACGACCGAGATCTTCTTCGACAATATGCGCATTCCCGCCGCGAACCTGATCGGCGAGGAAGGCAAGGGCTTCCGCTACATCCTCTCGGGGATGAACGCCGAGCGCCTGCTCATCGGCGCTGAATGCATCGGCGATGCGAAATGGTTCATCGACAAGGCGTCGGCCTACGCCAAGGAGCGCATATTGTTCGGTCGTCC
>Ga0307517_10006440_pt1 | contig 17376 bp, 21 predicted proteins | sample 23_EM_MG_FD_194515 | JGI IMG/M metagenome (GOLD analysis project Ga0307517, IMG submission 194515) | Populus trichocarpa ectomycorrhiza microbial communities from riparian zone in the Pacific Northwest, United States - 23_EM | ecosystem: Host-associated > Plants > Roots > Unclassified | place...
CGATTCAGGGTTGATGCCAAATGGCTTCATCGTTGGGTGCAGTTTACTTAACCGCTGCGTGGCAAGATGGAGCCTAAGACGGATTGGGGGGAACACCTGTCCGGCAAGATAGGGCCCAGAGTCATTTCCATCTTGACGTTTAAGACTCAAGAGAAGGTTTAGACTGATGTAGGTACCAAGATCGTCCAGTTGTTAGACTGACTTGCCTTTGCAAGTTCAGGTGCATTATATAGGAAATCTGCCAGGTGGACGTTAACAATGGAAGAGCACAGGGTAAATGGAAATGAAGAGGATTGGAAGAGGATATACCCGAAAACACCTCAAATCCGCAAGCACCGGACAGTGGAATAGATTTTCCCACGCTCTGAGCAGGATTCGAAGGATGAAAGTAGTGCCAATCGATACTAGTAGCTTTTCAACACAGTTATCGTTCTCAGGTGGACCGAAGAGATTAGCCATGATGATTATAAATTCTCTCTTCGCAAATTCCAAGTCGGATCGATTACAAATTTCATGGAGAACACCGCATAACCGCCACAAGTGCAAAATTGCCACTAGGCTCAGTGTATTAAAAAAAGGTAGCACAATTGATACGCGAGAAACCATCTGTCAACATCGACCTTACTCACGTAGAGATGAGTAACAATATTGTAGGGATTGATTGGCCTTCCTTCCTTGTCAAGCTGGCGACTGCGCCCAAGATACTTACATGGTGGTGCAGGAGTCGGCGGTCACGCACGGCGTCCGAGTTAGCAGTGATTTGTGGAAGGTCTATTAAGGACCGCCGGTAGCGGGGGACTCCATCCTAGCGGGTGGACTATCTTTTATGTAAATGAGTAAAGAGCCGGAAGATGAAAATGCGAAAAGAAAGATCAAGGCCAGAAAACACTGCTCCGGTTTGTTCTGGTGAAAAAGAACTTGTCCAAAAAACAAGTTTAGGGGTAGAAAGTCCTAAATATTTTTGCGGAAATACTGGCTTTGGTCGCGTGTTGGGAGGGGGCGTTGTTGGGTTTCCACACCGCTTACCCATGTGTTGTTGTGCAAACCCTCGCTCCTGGTACATATTCACGGACCAGTGGAAACGAGAACAGGAATCGGTGGGGATAGCAGAATAAGATTCGTGCAGTACCGGTCAAGCAAACGCTCTCCATGAATGCGTTGTTCCTTGAAATTCCCTGCAACAAGTTCGAGAGACGATCATGAAGTTGAGGGCGGAGGAAGACGAGTAGAACACTCCAAGGGTTGCCATTATCTCTTCCAGCGCGCTGCGCGACGTCCACGCCGGTGGCAATAGCACACCACGTGGTCTCTTCTACGCGTACCTACCTCAGGAATCGACTTGTACAAACCCGTTACAAACGAAAACATGTTCATCAACGTTCCCTTACCAACCTAAAGCTGAGCAACGAAGGAGACCGAGAGTAACTCTGCCAATTGTTACAAGCTCTATCCTCTGTTGACGGTACTTGGCCATTCGAAAGACTGCATATTGCAAATGTCATTCCACCGTATTCTATCATACTCTATTTTGGAACCATCGACTACACTAGGAGCAGTACGCCCGTTCCTGGGATAGCTCAACATATTACAATGCCATCACGAGAAGGACCTTCCTCTCCCCGTTAATATCGTGTTTTGTTTTGCTTCGAGGGCATGAAGGAGAGTGGTAGCGAGGGCCTTGACGAATTCGTCGTTCGCGAATCCAAGAAGGGCAGTTACTTCGACGGAATGGACTGTGTGGGTGCATGTAAGTGCTCTACAGAACTGAAGGCCGTTTATTCGCTAAACCAGGGCAGTCCGACAACTGTTGTCTCAACACCCGGACTCCTGCTCTCACCTATGGCCTTCGAGGGCTTTCCTACTATAAAGCCACCATCGCCGGACCTGCTCGCGATCTCCACTCTGGGGTATTCGGACGCACAGTCCATTTGGAGCCTATGACCGACCTCATCAGCCTCCTCCTCGGTACACTTGTCTCTCTACAAGGCGACATTTTGGTCAAATGGGTCGACGAAATGGTCGACGCAGCTGACGCTGACGAGATGACGGACTTTGCGCCCGCACCGTTGAACGCACCCTCAATACTATGAATTGACAAACTGGGGGATCGCATGCGTCCCATCAGAACCGACAGTTTGCCAGCCGACAATGCGATTGAAGCTCCGGCTGCCTCCTCGATATTACGCGTTCGCAAAACGCAAGAGCAAGAATAGGTTGACCGTCGAGAACCTGCATGGAGGCAAACCATGGGTCACTGACCACCGCCATTGGAACTTTGAGGCAGCGAAGAAAGCCCCCAAGGTTTGTATTGTTTCGTTATCAAACCCGCGACAGTTGCTAAATAACGATTTCGGGTATACGGCCAAGATCCCGATCTGACTCGTGAATGCGGTTCGATCCCTGTCACGCTGACTTTCGCAGAGTCTCTGGGGGTAAACGTTCTGCTGCTGCTGATGGGACGAGGAGATGATGGAGCCCAGTATGTGACTTGTACCCTATCGTGATGCAATCCTAACCAAGTTATCCACAGCTCAACGAATGAGTAATCTTTCGACAGTTCAAGTTATTGAAAATACCCTGGACGACTGATGGTCGTAACGAGCGATCCAAATACTCGTTGAATTATCGATCCTTTGGGTTGACGGACGTAGTATCAACGAAGGTGATACATCAGAGGTTTTTCAAGGGTTGGGAGGTTAAACGGGGGGTGTTTGGCCTTGAAAGAATGTCCTTCGTTGCTGTTGCGCGGGCAGTGCCATTCCTGCCATCAATTCAGCCTTCCAGGTGTCGTGAGGCTTCGGTGCTGTGGCAGTGGGTTTTGGTGCGGGTTTGTAAGGTTTTGTAATCGGATCTGCATGTGGTATCTGTCCTGCTGCGTCCGCAGGCGGTTGTGTACGCGAGAACTGGTTGTCGGAGGTAGAGTCACGCCGTGCCATGATCCGTCAACTCCAGTCTGGAGATTCCCGGTCTTTGATTGATTGTCCTTTGTTCATACGAGGTCGGTCGGTTTGGGAATTCGTTCGCCCTCGTATTTGTTTAGACTCAGGCTTAACGGGTGATATTCCCCTCTCTCTCAGCAAAGAACCGGCCATCCAAGAGTTCTCTGAGAGGACCGCCTGCGAATTTAGGGATTCGAGGAGCTGGCGAAGCTTTGGGACGAGTTAGTGATATGGCATGCTATACCCTTCGACAGTAGGGTAGAATATATAGGCCCAGTTTGCAGCCAATGGTAGGTATGCAGACGAATATCAATCTGAGGTTTCACGCGCCTTGCTTTGACCACTTCCTGTGTCCTCATCGTTGAAATGGATTCTAACCTTGCCAAATGAGGCTTGGTCTCACTCGACATACGCGCCTCTCGTCATGATTAACCCCAAAGCAACTTTGACGCGACGGGTGATGTCCCGACGCAGGTAGGCGAAAGAGCCCATACATTTCTTGCTCGTCGTGTTCTTATACAACACAGGGATCCGGAATGCTGCCTTCTTCAACGCCAGTTCCGTGAGCGGTCCAGATTCAACCGAGCGGCGGCCAGCGACCAGGAAGGTGTCACTATCTTCCTTAGGGTACACCTGTCCTTCCTCGTTGCTGTATGGTCGCGGTTTACCACCATCCCGCCCGACTACGTGGCACTGAATCCATCTTCTCTCGCTTTCCGGACTCTGCGTCCACATAAGGAACGGTCTGCTATCCACCGAAGAACCGCTGGGTTTATACAGCCGCGCGACTGGATAAATGTTCCCTGCGATTTCCTTTCCTCTGAAAAAAAGGAAAGCAGATAGCTTGAGCCTAGCTGATGGGTCAGTTGGGTCCAGTAGTTGTTTGCTCCCATAATATTGGTCATTTTGTGGGAACAAAGACATGACAGATCCCGGTGCTTGATGCCTCCACTGTAAAGAAAGTGGTGAGGGCATTGAAAATTTGAATGGTCGAACAAAGCTTGCGTTTATGGAGCCAAACTGGGTGGTTTTGGGCTTATGGTTGCGGCGCGACTTTTCTGAGCTTTCTGTTGCTGGAACTCATACAATCTCCTTGGGAATAGGGCTGCTGATAAAGGGTGGAGGCCTAACGTACACCTTGAAGTGAAGCAAAGTTGATAGGAGGGATATTGGATGGACGTGGGAGGGCCGGTGGCGAGAATGTGAACGACAAGATATGAGAAGACGGACATGCGCGCACCGTACATGTGTTCTATTCGTGCTGCTATATTTGATCTCGTGCATTTCTGCACGTTTTGCGTAATGAAGGCCGCTCCAGGCAGCAAGCCTCGAGGTAAGGTTGAGGAGCACAGCATGGTCCTCGTCGCGTGTTGGTTGGACTGAATTGTGTATAAAGAGGCTATTCGGGCATCAGAAACAGACAACGTTGAATGCAGCCAGCTAGGTAACTTGGAAACGCATGAAGTCGACAATAAGTGGTCTCTTCACCTTTCTTCACCGCGTCAGTGATTGTTATGTAATCCTCGGCAATGTGGGCATTTCTTTGGCCTTTCTAGGAGACAAAGTGTATCCATTTCGCTTGAGTACTTCTTAAAAATATTTCTCTCCGAAATCTATCAGTAAATTGACTGCATAACGTACTCGCCAAGTACTTGCCCAACTCGTAAGTACCATGTTTCTCATTGTTGACTTATCAATTACCCATTCAAGATTAAATCCTTGCCTGCAATATCTAGTCCGATAGCGAATTCTATGTAGTTGACCCAACGCACAAAAAGTATCTTCAAACGAAAATGATTAGTCACGACGCCCATTACGCCCACATGGCCTTGAATTTTTCCTGGAACTCCTTGGAGACTTGCGTAACGACGTTGTAAACATTCCAATCCGAATCCGATAACCCTTCCTGCCTCGGAGCAGCTGAGGTATGCTCAACACCTTCGTGATCTTCATCAACGTCGATATACATCTCTTCCGCGTCGTCAACAGGATCAAGCACCCCCTGGTCTGGCTCAGCCTTGGAATCCTTTGAGGCATGCGTGAGCAACTGTTTCAATGCTGCTTCGACCGTCTGGAGGGTTAAGGTGAAATCCTGGAGGAGGTACCAGACATCTCCTCGCCGAATGCCATTGGCTATCGCTAACGTCTCGACTTGCCCGTGGGTATAGAAGTCAAGAATATACGCGTTAAGCCGGTGCTCGAGAGTGTCGGTGTCGGCAGTGACGGTTAAATGTGACATGGAGGGTATCGCATATTCATTGAGGTTCAGACCAGCCCTCGCAGTACGTGTCAACTCTGAAACGCTGCTGAACACATCGTCGTGTCCAGAGTTAGCAACGAAAATAGAGCGCGTTATAACTGGTATTGCGTTATTTTGGAGATGAGCATAGAACTGGGCTGTTTCAGCACGCCGATGAGTCTTGTTTCCACAGACCGGCATTTTTCTGAGCGGCAATATCTCTTCCTGTCCAATCTCATTTTCCAAGCTCTTCGCGAAAGCCGATACGTAACCCGAAAAAATCTGTAATATCTCCTGGTCATGGACCAGCAAGGCTTGTCGGGCACTTTCTGGTAAAGGCGGGAGAACGACCATGGACGGATACTTCGATTTCAGCTCTTCGATGTTCTCCCCTTTCGCGAATATTCTGGACATGTATCGTCGACCGAAGAGATTAGCCATGATGATCATGAATTCTCTCTTCGCAGATTCCAAATCCGATCGATTACAAATTTCATGAAGAACACCAGATCGCATAAGCGCCACGAGTGCAAAATTGCTAGGTTCGGTGTACTGAAGATAGATAGGACAATTAATACGCGAGAAACCATCTGTCAACGTCGACCTTACTCACGTAGAGATGAGCAACAATATTGAAGAGATTGATTGGCTTTCCTTCCTTGTCAAGCAGGCGACTGCGCCTAAGATATTCGATGCTGAAGCGTACATGGTGCAGGAGTCGGTCACGACCAGCGTCCGAGCTAGCGGTGATTTGTGGAAGGTCTATTACGCTTTTAAGTGCACGCACTGCGACGTCGGCATCGTTTGATCCGTCGAGAAGACTAAACAGTCGTAAAATCATGGTCGACGTCAGCGGGAAATTCCCTCCAAGGGTAGGAAGCCTCGATAAAACAAGACGTCGCACGCGATCCAGCGGTAGCCCGTAGAAGACGACCTTCCCCATGAGATCAAAGCCACGACGACCAGCGCGACCGGCACATTGCCTATACTGTAGGTGATATTTTAGATTGACGAATCTCTTTTTACTAATAACATTTAGGTCTCACCATCAGTGCAGTCAAATATGGCGAGTCTCCACAGAAAACTGCGGTCTTGGCCGGAGCATTAATCCCCAAAGCGAGCGTCCCTGGGTAGGACGCATGTTAGTGGGAATATACAACGAGACTGTCGAATGTAGAATCGAGAATTAACTGACCAGTTGCAATTACTACCTGTACGAATCCCTGCCGAAACAAGCTGTTGTATATCCATCAGAGTTTGCCCATTTAGAAAGAAAATAGCAGTCACCTTTCAACCAAACTCCTGTAATGCTTGTTCATACCTGCGTGATGGACAGCGATACCCCGTCTCAACCCCGCAATCGCCCATGACGGAATATTAGTCCATGCCAGCCCTTCAATGTCCTTCTTGAGATCTGACATTGAATATGCCGAGCGATGCCCAATAAACGTGAACTCCGCAGACGGTGCATTCGGGCTAAAGAATCGCTCCCAAGATGCTTCAGGAGCGTCCCGGGGATCACCTTCGTCCTTACCCGATTTTCTCAGCTTTTTAAGCTGTGCGGCAGCACGCGCACGTGCAGGAGCAGCCGCTTTCCAATTCTCCCATTGTTTGAGCTTGCGATTCCATTCTGGGCTCTGTTGGCGCCATTGTTTCTCCGATGTTGCGAGTTGAGATACCAATTGCTTCAGCATTATCTCGCAATCCGTCCTATCGAAGCTGAACAAGATCGCAGGCTAAACACAGGCATAAGAAATAATTCCCAATAAATAGACGAATAACATACAAGGTCGTTCTTGGAATGAAGATCTGCGAGAAGGCCCAAGAGATCATGCCTGAATGCAACACGTGTGACCGCCTTTTTCGAGTGTTCCTCCCATTTCGCTAGCGAGGGATCCTGTAGGGAATCGATGACCTCTCCGAGAGGCGTGGTGGGATCGCGAGGATCGGATATATTAAGGAGATCCTGTAAGACCGACTTCAGCCGAGCTTCATATCGTAAAACATCTTTCTGCCTCAGGAGAACAGAAGTATCAGCGAAGAAAGTGGTCGGTTTGAGGGATTCGAGGTCGCAGTTTATTCGTTCCTTGACCTTGTATAAAGCGTGAAACAAGGTCAACGTATCCCTGGCTTCCAAGGCAAGGTCACTTGGAAGTGTTCTCGCACCGAACGAGAGGAGGCTGACGGGGTGAAGGAATCTAGTACGGATACTTGGGCGGTGGTCTGCTAGGCTCTTAAAGGTCGCCTTGCCGTCGATGATATGGAAGAACTTCCGAAGATGGGAGTATCGATGTTCATGTTGAATAAAGTCATATTCAAACCCATGTGCCTTCTGAACATCTGATAGCCAATCACTGAATTGCTTAGGTGCGCCAATCGTCGCCGATAGACCTCTATGAGTATGATTTGTTCACGGTGCGAGTCATGAGCGATGAAAAATCGACGTACATAATCGGGCAAGGGGCAAATAGTAGAATCTGTTCCCAGACTGCCCCTCCCTCTTGCTGACCTATGGAATGAATTTCATCCAACACGATGCTGACGGTTGAAGTAACAATTTGAAATAATAACAATAAAAAGAATAAGAAATAATAATAGAAAGAGTTAGAGTAAACATACCGCTTGATTCTTGGTGTCCAGCTTCTAGCCAAGGGAGGAGAAAGGAGCATCGTTGCCAACATTTCTGGGACTGTCACGAGGATTTGGCAATTCTGCGGATCGTGAATACGAAAATCTCGCGTGTGGATAGCCCAGCAGCTCTCTGATAGGACTATAAGTATGCGACAGTCGAAATCATTCAACAAAGAAGCATGACTCACTCCCTTTCATGTTCTTACTGAATCGAGCGTATACTTCGGCGGCGATTTGTGTTACAAGCGCCTTGGTCGGAGCGATGTACACCAATATACCATCATCAGATTCCCTCAAGACTTTCTCCATGGCGTAGTAAGAAATAAACGTCTTCCCAGCACTTGTCGGAGCTGTGGCAAACGTAATTGAATCAACATAACGAGGCATTGTATGAGCAAGTAAAGCGACTTACCAACGACCAGCAGCGATTTATTTTGGTCGATACCGTCCAACACCCTGCGCTGCCAAGCATCTGGTTCAAAGGAAACACGTCGATCAGGGGAACTGTCCATGCTTCGATCCATATACTGTCCAAAGAACAGAAGCTGCCAGACGATGGGATGTTCTGTTATCGCCATAAATGAGTGAAGGAGTCTGTCAGTCTTTGAGTCGATTAATTTGGTGAAACGAAAGCCCAAACGCCTATCAACAGATTTCGTAGCCGAAAGAAGAGCAGGAATATAAACCTCAAATCCCAGGACGGTGAGCACTGTCGATAACGCGTTCTTCACGGAGGGCGTCAAAATTCCCATGAGTGATATATCCTTCACCATCTTCATGATCGAGACCGTATAATGATTCCGAACTTGGGGACTCTCTTTTTCGGCATGCTCGAGCCACATTTCGATTTCTAGATGAACTCGGAAAAGCTTCATCTCTAGGAGGATTTCAGGTGCGTCGATGCTGGTATTTCGAGAAAGGCTCGTCATCAACTCCACCTTGTTCAAAAGAGTCATGTTTGACATAGCGGAAATTTGCTGCGTCCACTTGTCTGCGGACGAAGTCTTTGAACTGGCTTCCTTCTCTTCTTTGATCTTCAGCCTAAGTTTGTCTGCCGAAGAAAGGGTGGGCGGTTTCTTCTGAGGGATCACCTTCAGCGATGGTCAGTTGGTAGTATCGTCGATGCTTGAAATGGAAAGACAACCTTTAAGTTCCGTTTTTGTTGTGAATTCTTCGCAGTGCCCACCGGAGCGATGACAATTTGACGAAGAATCGCGCCAGATGCCCCGGTCAGCGAACTTGCCTGTACATGTAACGTGGACATGAAGCGCTGGGAAGACCGCAACGCACGTTGTCTAGCCCAATTGTCGAGCGGTTTTGGTTTATTTCCGCCAAGATGTTGTGGTAGTATTGATTTTTGATTGTGCCAATGCTGGTTATCCAAAAGCTTGGTCCCACTATCGAACCTCGCAGATGGAGAATCTTCTTCTACTGCTTCATTTGACGTTTGAGGAAACGCCCCGTCGAAGATAGGGTGACTGAAAGCAAGGATGCCATGTGACTCGATAATGTTATGTTGGATAGCTGTATACGAATCCTCGGGGTTGGGTAAGTGATAGATCCGTGAAAAACCGGGAAAATCAAGAGAGGGTCCACCGAGCAAGCACCAGAGTCTCTGAGCTTCGTCCCGTATGGCCAGATCAAGCATAGAATCCAGTTCTCCACGTTGCAGGAGGACATACACGAGGACCACGCCAAACACCGTCCCGTCGATTTCGAAGGAATAATCGTAGGAGGCCAAGACGCTGGCGGCTCTGAAGAGCAGTGGTGATAAAAAGTCATCCCGGAGAGCACGGGTCCATTGAGAACCAAGATCTCGAGGGGCTTGGGCTCTTTCTCGGGCGCTAAGAGTAGGAACGAGGATGGAATGGACTACGAAGAGGTACGCGACTTCAGCAGGGACACCTTTCCTAATAAGTGACAGGATATCAAGGTTACGAAGAATCCCGAAAAGAGTATCTGCGTTATCATTGTTCGAAATCGCTGAGCGAAGATGATAATCCAGAATCTTATGGTCCTGAATGAGATGTCCATCGAGCAAGCGAATTGTGGATATAATTGCGGGTTCCACAACTTCGAGGAGCTCCGAAGTCCCTAATGTCTGTGGTTCGTAGACAAATGAGAGGATCTAAGCGATGGGATCAGCATGGCAGATATGTATAATATTAAGTGACCAGGATGTAACCTTTGCGTCGCGATATTCGGCGCCTTCAAGTAAGACGATTGATATCCCACGGGACAAAATCTCTAGTAAAAAGGCACGTTGGACGAATATCCGGGCGGTGCTCATGTCTTGTACATTCTCCTCCGGAAGTCCCCCATGGTTCGTCATTACGAACATCGGCTGCGGAATTCAGAATCATTTAGAGTACAGCTTCAAAGATCTCCGGAGAACTATATACCTTCTTGGCGAGGGTATATTGGACCCACAGGGGATCTTTAGGGTTGTCAAAGACATGAACGGCAAATCCCAGTTTGGAAAGATGACGAAAAAGCATAGAGCGCGCCAGAGCCCGCGAAGCCATCATAAAATGCTTTTCTCCACTTTGCATTGTAAGATGCTTGGTACCTAGGTTTGACTAAATGAATCAACGTTTCGTCCAGGAAGCGTGCGGCTTACTATCCCAAAAGGCAATCTCAAAGTTTGCCGACCGTCGTTGAAATTCATTGAGTATACTCTCCAGATTGTAGTAGGCATGAAGGATCTGGAAGCTATAACCTAGCACAAATGAGACGGGTAGAAACATTTAAAATCCTGAACCTGAAATGAAGCATACCTTCTCTCCCGATGAGAAGCAGTGGATCGTCAAGCACGACTTGAAAGAGGGCTTCGCCTTCCATCAAAGCAAGATAAGCAAAACGAAGAATTTAGACACGAAGGATGGGCCAACCGTCGATAACAAAAGGCTCGGTTCCTGCGTAATCGCCCAAAAGGTCCATCCATCTGGCAGATCTAGTCGCCTTGACGAACCAGCGATCGTCAAGGTGTTCCAACCCTTCAATGTATGCCTGATCTCCTGAAAAGTTGATAGAACCAGGACCATCGACGGGATCGTTAAATTCTTCAAGATCCATATTCAACGACGGGAGGATGGAGTGGGAAGGGAGAGGATTCTGCCGTTGCGCAGCCAATCGATGGCTCTTTTATCTCATCAGATAGGGCGTGCCTCATGGCCATACTTTGATTGGTGGGGAATGGATTCGTGATAGGCGCCCAAGATCGACTGGAGCTGCATCGGGAATGGATTTTCTAAAACGTAATCTCCTCGCGATATTCGGCGGGCGGAAGGGCCTAATGGCCTCGTGGGACGCCAGATAACTTTGGCTAGCCCAATGCGCGACGTACCAGGTGCCAATGATTAGGTCACCGAGGGGTGTCGTGTGTCATCATTCCTCTGGAGTGCTATTGCCGTTGCCGCTCGACCGTCATCGACTCCGTCCGTGCGATGTTCATTGCGCTCAGTCGACATGATGGTGGTGCTCGGTTAGGAAAAATAGAGACGTTGACGTGCGCAGCGAGAGATTAGCCACGAATGTCGGGCCACAAGATACTAACCAGGGCAGTAATCGTAGTAATCGTAGCGATGGAGCCGAGACGAGGATTCTGCGAAGGCGTCGAGCTCCAGCTAGATATAGATTGAACTGCGGGGCTTGTGCTAGTGATGGGGATAGTGCTAATTGGGCTGGTCACCTAATGCTGGAATGTCGGGAAGCCATGTGAGCGTGCGCAATGTTTCGCTGTCTGTCAACCAGGGATGCAGAATGCTATACACCGTCCAGCGTTGAAATTCCGCTGACTGGTCCAAGGGAAATTGAAAAAAGTCCTGCAAGACCCGTGTGACGCTTATTCGTGAGTACCTTGCTCTATGCATTTCGAACTGGAATCTCGTAAAGGAGTTTGGAATAGAGAGGGAGTCTGGAGACGCGTTCAATGACATTCATCTTGTGAACCATGGGTAGGCTGCACGTGACCGCAATTTTACACTTACGAGGCAATGCTGTATTTTTGTAATATCTGATTGCGAATGCAGAGTGGGAGACCAACAGACATCCAATATTATGAGATAAAAAAAGATATATATAAAAGTAGTAAACATCAGGCCTCCGATCATGAATCGTTTGGCCCTGTCTTTGCCTTCGCTGCGGCCTCCAGCTCATTGAAGGACCCGCTTCGAAGACACATATTCCTGAATATACCATCAACCTTATTGATGAGATTCCAGGGCGTATCAAATTCCGCAATCTATCAACCGTGCATGATAAGAGCCTCGAATTATGGCCTCCAAAAACCAAATGAACAACACCCACCTGCCCTTTATCCAGGACTATCAGGCGATCATAGTCAATGACCATGCGAAGACGATGCGCAACTGCAAGGGTACAGTTAAAAGAAGTAAACACTATTTAAAGGAAGAAGGGCTTGCCTGTTAGAAGTAACGAATTGGTAAATTCGTGTCGGATGGTAGCTTGTATTTTTGCATCAGTGGCAAAATCAATGCTGCTGGTAGCCTCATCAAGGATAATGATCGAGCTTCTCCTGAGTAGAGCTCGAGCCATGGCAATTAGCTGCCGTTGACCCTGGGAGAAATTGGTGCCGCCAGCAGACACCTTCATGTCAAGAGTGATTGCGTTTTTCGAATCTCCTTCAGCTGTGATTGTCGTGGACTGAGAGTCAATGTTGTCATTACTGAAGGTATCCGACGATGAACTTCTGTCATTCGCAATCATATGAACTCGATAGAGGGAGTCGAGACATTCAGCATCAGTGTGCTCGCCTGGTGAACATCCACCATTTATTCACCATCAACGACTCAAAAAGTGTTCACATACCAAACGGATCCAAGTTATCTCGTAAAGACCCCGAGAAAAGCGTTGCGTCCTAAATACGGGGGTTATTGCGCGCTTTGGGAGAATCAATATTTCATTAACTACCTGGGGTATGAATGTCTGAAGGCAAAGTATTGTGATCAAGTTTGAACACTGGCATCGAAGTTACCGTATCTACTCACCATCCTTGAACGCAAATCATGTGTTCCGATTTTGGAAATTTCAATACCATCGATAACAATACGTCCATTCGTTGGGTCGACCTAAAGGTTACCTCAAGGTGAACCAACTAAAGAGAAGAGAGGGCAACGGGTAAAATTCACAAATCTCAAAATGCTCATCACAAGCGTCGATTTTCCACTCCCTACAGAACCAATCTATCATGAATGAATTAGTGCTAGTCTGGAAGCACACACCTGTCCTACCCAGCACCCCAACACGTTCCCCTCCTTTCAAACTAAATGACACGTCGTGCAAGACCGGGGGCAATTCCGGGGCATATTTGACCTCCAGATTCTCGACAACTATGAGCGATGAAGTATTCAAACTTGAAGGCCAATAAGCAGGAACTCGATTCGATTCGACGATAGCTGGAGGCTCTTGGGGGAGTTTTAAGCTGAAGGCGACATTGACTATATTTAGCTCGAATAATATGAGGAAGAGGAACGTACTATTCAACGATCCTTTCGACGGCGCTGCAAGGGATGAGAAATGGCGGCAACTTGTCTAAATGAAAATGACATACTTCAAATCCAGCTCAAGAGCTGGAGGATCGTCATTAATGGAAGACTCGGAGGCATACTTCTATAAAACACGAGAAACTTACTGGTCCAAGCTCGGCAAGCCCAATAAACTGCGAAGAAAATGATTTATATAATTTCACGAAGGTGGGGAAAAAATGTTTACCTGCATTTGTAAAAGCCATCGCACTCGTAATACACAAACCCGCCAATCCAGCCGCATCCCTCAAAGTAGAAATCGAAAACACGGTAGTGATAAGAACTGCCACGGCACCAAGCGTATCGTAATTTAACAGAAGCCATCGGTTGGTCATCCAGAACGAATACCACATCTAAATATTCAAGGTCTTTCCGTCAGTATCCAGTTAATCCAGTGGAGAATATTCCTACCTTGGTGGTAGTGTCAAGTTTGGTATGAAGGTTGTTCAGGAAGCGTCTCTCGGCCGAAAATGCCCTAACGGTCACGATCCCGTCTAAAAGTTCCCCAAAATCTGCATAAATGGGCGACCTCGTGTTCGACTCCATCCGGCGGAGATCCCTTCCTGTATTCAGGTATGTAATCGCAAGGTCACGATAAGCGAATCCGAGGAAGAACGCTGGGATTAGGAAATAAGGAAAGACGACCCTGTTGAAAAAGAAAGAGACAATTAATTTTAATCCATATTATTATTTTGATTGTACTAACGAGACGACGATGATAGAGGCGAAGAAGCCAGCCATTGTCGTATTTACAGTTTGTAGAGAGCGCGCCAGCGACAAGTCGATCGTATCAATATCCTAAGGTAGGAAGATAAGGAAGGCAAAATAACATTCGAGACCAGCCGAAATACCTTGCCGAAGCGATTGAGCAGGCGGCCTTGCGGCGTCGTATCATGGAACCGGAACGTCGCCCGAACAACCTTAATCAAAAGTTGTCTATAAATTCGATTAAAAAAGGTTTGTAATCACAGTTTGCAGAAATACCCACTTGAAGAGCGTGCGTGAGGCTTTCAACGCACCAGTGTACTGGGTCATACCAGAGAGGCTGGAAGAAAGGACAATTGAGAACCCGATCACAGCGTAAATGCCAACAAAGTAAAGAGGGTGTTCATTTGCATCGGGCCACGCGAGAATCTGGACAGTCCTGTTATTTCCAATTTTATAGGCCTCACCCCAGGTCTGTGGAAAGGCTCGGACGTCAAACTACCAGAATCGAAATTGCCAAAAAAAAAAAAAGCCGAACCTTGATCCATAATTTCTCCGATAAGTTTAATAGCTGAACAAGAATCACAAAGAACGCGATAATTCCCCAGGTCCAGTACGACCTATGGCAGATCCATTAAACATCAGATGTGAAACTCTGACCGGAGACACCTACGATGCTCTCAAGTAGCTGTCATAAGTCGCCCATTTAACAGACCCAGCCTCCCTATGTTCATCCTTAACCAGTTTCCTTGGCCGTTTGTTGCTAGCCGCCACAGGAATTGAGGGGTCAGCAAGAGGCTGATCCTGGCCCTTTGCAACGCTATCTTTTGTCTCCGTCAAACCGTCCGTTTCGGTCTCTGCGTGGGCTTTGTGTACAAGGATCTCCACGAGCCCTTTTGCCTTCAGATCTTCCACGGTCCCTTGTAAATCGACACGTCCATCGAGCATTTGAATTAAGTAAGATGCTCCCGGAAGAACTAGCTCGACGTGGTGGGTAACTAGAACCTATTATGCTAAGTTTTCAACGATCTTTCAAGTAGAAACCTAGTCGTAAACTCACCACAGTACGATTATCAAGGAGAGGTCCACATAACAAGCGTTCATAAAGGATCCTCGCAGTGTGACTGTCCTGTAATCGAAGGATTAGGTAGCTGAGGATGACATAAAAGAGGGGATACGGACAACAGCGCTAAGAGGATCGTCGAGGAGGACATATTTTGTTCTCGCGTACACTGCACGAGCGAGTGCAACCCTTCGGGCAAGAGGTTAGGCACCATTGGGATCATAAACTCCGGAAATTCACCTTGCTTTTTGCCCTCCCGATAGATTTACACCTCTATGATGGATGGGTCAGAACGTAAACGAATACTGGGGAAAGGTACAAGAGGCACATACCGAGCACCAATTTCCGTCGCATCTCCATCTTCTAACATATCAAAATCAGGTTCAAGGGCACAGCATTCTACGACCATATTATATCGCCCTTCGTCAAAAGGGTATCCAAAAAGGATATTATCCTTGATAGACTGATGCCTCAGCCACGGGCTTTGTGCCGCGTACGAAATACAATGCATGAACCCGTTTTCATCGACCCGCGAAGAATCTTTTGACATCACAATCTGGCCATCGAGGAGAGTCATTTCCCCGAGGACCGCCAGCTGAGCGATATTTATAAGATATAAAGAAAAAAGAAATCAAGACACCATACCAGTAACGCTGTCTTCCCAGACGCTGTGGGTCCCGTAACCACAGTCAATGCACCCTCTGGGAATAAAACAGAAACATCTCGCAATCGGAACGAGAATGAAACAGAAATATCGCGCAGTCGGAACGAATGATCCCCTGCTTCGGAACCACTCTCATCAGAACTATCTGCGACTGCAGTGCTCGCATCGTCATCGGGGGATGAGGGAGTTCGAATGCGTTTCTTCTGCTTTGGAACGGCTTTGCCTATGGGGGTACCTTCACTTTCTTTCGTTGATTCGGACACTGCATTCCACCTCAGTGTGGCGTGTACAAGGCCCAGTCCTCCGTGGTTGTTTATTTGATCCGAAGGCGGATTTGGATGGCCCGCCTTTAAGGATGACACCTGGTCTGTGACTTCGTCTTCGTCGAGGAAAACCGCGATGCGTTTCAGAGAAACGCCGGTCTACCTCAATGTTAATGGTGAAGGAACCCAAGAAGTCTGGACACCTCAACACACCTGCAAGAGTTGGACCAAATACGACGGAATAACATTGAGAGGAGACCTGATTTAATAATAATAAGCATCCCTCTGCCACTCCCGGCAAATAAGAATAGATGTACTTCACCATACCGAACAATGCGATAGCCTAGAGGAAAATACCATTCAAAAAAATTGAAACAGCCCTTTAAAGGGTCAAACGCACTGTAAACGCCTTGCTTATCGTCAATTGGTGTCCACGCATAACGTAGGTCATGAACGATATAATAGACACCAAAATGGGTGCGCTAGACCAAAGCAGGTCGAATAAAACCAAGTTTACCCGAGCTATAAAAAAATTCCATCAACAAGAAGTGATGTAAAATAGGCATGTATCCAGATACCCTTGATCAACCACCTCATTTCAACCTCTCGAGCGTCCATGGTCTTACCAATCCACTTCTCTTCCCAGGCAAAAAATTTGATAAATTTGACCTGCCTCATAATGAGATACACACATCCAGACGAAGAGGGCGAGCTTACTGCTTTTATCAACTCGCTGAGGATCCCCATTCGTTTATCACGGGCGGCGAGTTGGCCTTTTTGAATCCTCACGCTCCGTCGTGTCAAGAACGTGCTCAAAGGCCACACGGCGAGTAGAATTCCGAAGCCAGCGAACGCACTGAGGCCAAGCAAGCTACGCCGAAAAGCGTATAGGCATGAAAATGCAGTAAATTTCGACTAGGAACTCACTCATAGAGGAACACGCCGGCTATCAGTATTTCTAATGGTGCTGTGGATACGAGGAGTGGAATGAATTAAGGTGTAGTTTGAACCTGGATCGAAGACGCACCTCCGTAGAGTAACTGAATCAATGCAATTGCTTTTGCAACCTGTATTATCATCATGTTAGGTCCCACAAGACTAAATGTACCACAGATTTATTCTCACTTGGTTGGTATCACCGGCCATAAGGTTGACGATCTTCCCAATGTCAGCACCAGGTTTGGGATCGTCACTCGCAACAGCTTTCTGGATCCCCTCTTTGCCTGTAAGATGAAGTAGAGTACACTCATATGGTTGGAATGGTACCTTTCCCCTCCCCCTCCTTTTGATCCTTAGACACGATCCCCGAAAAGTCCTTCCTTTGGG
>Ga0307517_10006441_pt1 | contig 17375 bp, 19 predicted proteins | sample 23_EM_MG_FD_194515 | JGI IMG/M metagenome (GOLD analysis project Ga0307517, IMG submission 194515) | Populus trichocarpa ectomycorrhiza microbial communities from riparian zone in the Pacific Northwest, United States - 23_EM | ecosystem: Host-associated > Plants > Roots > Unclassified | place...
GGGCCGCCTCGGGGAATAATAAAAAAATATGAAACCCCCGGTAACTCACTTTCGCCGACGTCTGTGTGTGTGTGTACGCACATGCCTGCCATATGCACTGCATATCTTTGGGGCTCTGGGATCTGGATTGGAATGTGGCGTTTGAGGAGATCTACCGACGAGATCTTCTACCACAGAGCCACCCTGCCCCCCGTTGCCGAATTTCACAATTATTTGGCAGGGTCTCATTCGAACGTCCTCCCCGCATATTCTGGATCCCTGTAAGGGAAGTGGGCCAACTGGAACGAAAAAAAAAGAAAAAAGAAAGTCTATGTACACGGTTTTTCATGCGTCCCTGCCGTAAAGTCTGATCCCATCATCATCACTCCATCCAGTAGAATCACCGTATACGTGTAGGGAGGGTCCAGGACTCAGTGGTCTCGAACGAAACCGATAAACGAATGGTGAGGCCGGCCTAAGGACGTACGCTCGGTCCAATCGTTGTATACCGAGAATTGAGTTACGGATGCCGTGATCGTTATGAGAGAGCACACCAGGACAGCAAGCCGACCCCCTCGTTTGCCTTGGCGAGAGGGCGATCGACTCGGTTCTGGGGTGGATTTCTTGAGTCTAAGCGTTGAGTTCACGCGATTGCTCGGCTTGCTGACTTTGCCATGCAGTGAGTGAGGGTGGTGGGATGAATTGCATCTCGTACTGTGCCTTCCAAAACCCGAGCAAGGTGCTGCTATGGGTCCACGACCCAAACACCTTATGGCTAAATTATTACCTTGTACCACCACCCCCGCGATACCTCCCAACCTATGTGGTGGGTTTCAGCCACGGAAAGGGGGGCCCTTCCCACGCTTAGAACCACCCAGCGTTAGCGACCTGCTGTTTTACGCTGTCCTTCGCCTTGCTGCCTTTGACCCTGCCTCCCTTGCTGCGCTGGGCCGACTTTTTCGTATGGTACTTGCGTTGCCTATTCTTGCCTCTCGTAATCTCGGTGGCGACTCTTTCCTTGACCCTCGAGGACGTAAGCCGTCTTTCGGTACCTTCTTCATCACCGGTGCTGTCATCGTCCAAACCTTGGTCACTTTCCAGATCTGACCCCTCCACTTTGTCACCGCGATCGAGATCGTCCCCCGGCAGTGAAGAATCGAGGGTAAGGCGTAATGCATCAGAACAAACGTCCACCACACGAAATAAAACCCGGATGCGGTGCATGGCTGTTCTCTCTCACCTTTTTCAGGTGCGTCCCTTTCCGAAACCTTAAGGTTTCGCAGTCCGGTCTCCACCGATACGTTCTGCGCAGCCGACGGTACTCCCGAACCCGTACTTGACCGGCCACTTTCCTCGAACGGTTCATTCACGGAAGATAGACGTGTGATTGTCATCTCTTCCTGACCACCGTGGTCAAAGTCGGATTCTAGCGCGCTTGCGTCCAGACCATGGTCTTCGGCAGAAGCATCGGGCTCCGGTCCAACTCGCTCCTTCGTCGCATCCCTTTCCGGGGCGATGGCTTCATCATCAGTCGAAAGATCCCCGTCTTCCTCATCCAAATGTGAGAACCCTGGATCTTCGTCTCCCCTCCCAGCCTCTATATACTGCAAAAATGGGATTAACAAATGACAAGCAGCGCCACGCGGGTGTCCGTGGAGGAATGACGACTTGCCTCTTCCAGCACCTTCTGCTCGTTGTGTTTAAATCCACTCGCAGCGACGACGACATCAAGGCGGAAATCTTCACCATCACCTTCTTTAGCATCTTCCTCACCCACTTTCCCGTTGATTGTGCTACTGAACCTTGGATACAAATTGCTTTCGTAACGGAACCTCCTTCTGAAGAAGGTGCGAATGCACTCAACGTCACGATTGAAGTACCTTTATCACGGACGTCGTTTAGTATTTGGAGTCCTCGATACCCCGAACCTCTCTCGGACACGCACCATTCCGCGTTCGTGTGAGAGGTGCTAACCATTTGCGGGAAATCGATAACGACCGGCTCTCCCGTGGACCGACGTATCAGGATGTTGAATTCGTTGAAGTCTCCGTGGATGAGACCCGACCTCGCGAATCGCACTATGACCTCCATGAGGGACGAATATAGCTTCCCAGGCGAGGACACCTCGGAAATCTGTCGGCTGTGTGATTCGTCAGAGGGGAAACCGAACAACAAGACAATTGGAGCGAATGTTTCCTGACAGAGGATAGGCATCGATAAACTCCATCAGCACCGTGTGTCTCGATTGATCGATCGGCCGCGGGACGGGGAATCCATGTTCATGCAGGACCTGACGATAGGGAACATTATGAGATGCATGTCTGCGAGTGAGAGCTCGTAGACCAAACCTTCATGAAGGCCCACTCCTTCTGTGCGGCAAGGCGAGACATGTACATCCACGACGCTGACTTGCGTTTTCCCATGTAGTCTCGTTTCTCCTTGATTGCACGGAAGGAGACCCGTCCCAGCCTAGGAGATGAGCACCGTCAGTCCCTGCGCCGTCATGATGGGTGAAGGATGACCAAACCTGTGCAACTTCAGCACCATTTCATTGGCCTCCGAATCAGCGACGATGTAGATATCTGTTGCGAAGCTAGTTCAACCCCTCGCAACGAAAACGGGGTGCGAATGCCACGGTGGGAGGGGGGTGGCTTGTTCTCCATACCTGATTCCTTGCCGACACCAATCTGGTTGCCGATCGAGTGCATGGTCCCCCGTTTTGACAACGTCCGCATAGCGAGGTAGTCGTAACCCCCATACGTTAACCTGTACCCATCGTCTGAGTTTTCTTTTTCGGTTAGTAAACGAAGAAACGGTCAGACACTTTATGCAAGACGAGACCCACATTTGGCGTTCCTGACCCTCGCGACAAGGTTCCTTTTGGCCAGCTCGCCGAGGTTCTTGTTTACGCCTCCGTTTCTGAGCCCGGAAATTTGAACGATAAGTACAGTCGGCACGATCTCGTGATTTTTGGAACCCATCTCGACCTGGCTGGGCCAACGATCAATCGACGCTTTACCACTCTGCGAAACGGCCGGAGAGAAGTTTCATACAGCGGTCAAGACGCGGAACTCCTCAGAGGTGACATATCGGAGGTCTGTCGCATCCAACTTCATCGTTTTGATCGAAGATAGGAAACGCGCGAGGTGGGAGGAAAATTAGATAGACCGGCAATTCCCGGGCCGACGGCCCAGGTCTCTTGTCATTTACTTGACCCGTCTTCAAAACATTCGCGCCGAATCTGTGCTACCCCTCAGACAGGCTGCGAATGGAGGGAACACATTTACGCTGCGCTCGCCGCGCGTGAATGTATTGGCTTTGCCACAGATTATTCGGGGTCGATGCCACCGGTCAAGCAGTCCCCGTGACACTGCGGAATATATACAACCCGTGTGGCTTGCGGCTTCAATATTTACTTGGTATGGGTGGTCGTTATGCCCTTCTGACCCACAAGCTCCCCAAAATAGCCCTAAAGTAAATGTTGCGCCTGAAACGGCTGGACCAATTCCCTCGCGCTCTTAGTTCCAAAATAAATCCAATGTCGGCCTGAACCATGCCATGTCACCCAAAAACCGCGGCGAGAAACTTCCCTTGAAGGTGCTTGAAGGTGCCCAGACGTAATCCCCGGTGCGCAGAGCTCGCCAGGTGATCACGGCATGATTATGGAGCGAAACATTATAGGGTTAGGCTCGGTGCCCCGAGGTCATGCGTCTACAACCCAATCTTTTCCAAATCGTGTTCGCTGGTTTCATCACGTCAAACTAGTTCATGTTACAGTGAATATTGAAACCTGCATGCGGGTGACTGTGCAAAAACACTGGTATGTTACCGCACATCGACGGCCCAGCTACACAGGTTCCAATTAAACATTCATTCTCTCATGGTCCATGGGTGGATCGGAATTTGCCGGCGCCTCTTCCATTTCTTGAGTACCCCGCCACTGATCGAACACAGGACATCCGAATGTCCTCACCTCAACCACGATTCGTTTTCAGTCCAACACCCTGCGATCAGCGGTTACCTGGGTTGCAGGATGTTCGGGACGACAAAGTCTGGACCCCCCTGATCAGTTGTCCTGCACAATTTCCAGTGGAAATCGTTCAGTTTACTTTTTCTCCAGCGTCACGAGAATGAGACCTGATGGAATTTCGCTAGTTCGCAGACGCCGTGCAGCAACTCATAGATCACCCGGAATACAACTCGACGTTGATACTCCGCTCAGAAACTCTCACGGAATGTTCTCCCGAGGGCGGTGGGATACCCGAGACGATCCCGCATCTACGAGGTGCCGTTGTTCTGAAATCCACTCTTCGTAGGCTACTACCTCGGCGCCCAGGGCGCGATGGTAGCGTTGACCAGTATTGCACCGTGTACGCTATTGAGGGTCACCGCGACGCGTCGATCCTGATCCTCACGCCGGTGCTTGACCAAGGCGGCTCCCCACCATACTATCACCCTCAGGTTTTTCATCTCGCCTTTCATTACATTCCCCTCCCCGCCTCGGACCCTCGTGACGGCGTCAACACCAGCTCAAGCGCCAGACTTCAAGTTGAGGTCGTCGCGTTCCCCGACGTGCCTCTCGATCCGAACAGTCGGATATATCGTACATGTCTGGCTCTATTGGAAACCCTCCACCGATACGGATGGGGCGCGATGACTAGCTACAAGAAACGTGTCAACCACGATTGCATCATACCCAGGGAAGAGTATCAAGACCTCTACCTCCTCATGCGAGAAAGGCATAAACATCTTGTGGGCACTTGGAAGGAGTCTACCGATCCCCTCAAGCATGTGTTTGAGGTGTGTTTCTGGAACTTCATTTTCCATTGTCTCGCCGCCCCGTTCCCACACGCGAACGGGCAAAAATTATGCGGATAGCGACACTAAAGGTTAATTTGGATAGGATATTGGCATTGCCACGTTTTTGATCCTCCTTTGGAAGCGGACCTTCAACGCGGACGATTGCCCGGCGCCAATCGATGGCAATGTTCCGCAAGCTCGGAACGGAGTTCGAAAAACTTATGACACCCGAGCTGAGAGCGGTTTGCCTCCATGGTTCACCTGGCCAAGGCCTCCCAATGGATTCGTTGATCTGGGGTGCGTCTGCACGGCTGAAAAAACTGTGTTTCAGATGTTCATTGGATAGTTTAATTCTTTTCACCACACCTTATCGACTTCCTGTTCATCAAACCCCCACGGTCCTCACAAACCCACTCTCGGTCTCGCGCCAAATGCCGACACCTGTGTTCCGGGTCTAATTTTTCAATACCGTTTTTATTGACACCGCACCACGGTGATAATGCAGCTGTGGGAACGGACTTCTTGTGCACATACTTTTGTCTGAAGGATACCAAGGCTTCGGCATCGATGTACGCGCAAGAACGTCATGGTCACACTATCCTCCTGCCACCCAACTTCACCTACATGTCAAAGCCTTAGACCCTACGCTCACCCTCGCGGATCCAGATTCCATCACCGTCGTTTCAGATCTTTCAAATGCTAAAAATCCGCCCAGCGCTGAACCCGACACGGACTCCCCTCCAGGCAGCCTCCATCCTTCTCAACTGCAAATTCCACACGGCGTGTTCATAATTGGGAACCATGCCGATGAACTCACGCCATTCGTCCCGATCCTTTCGATCCTGTATGAGGCCAGTGGGTACTTGAATATTCCGTGTTGTCCGTGGGACCTCGACCAAAAGTTCAGTCGTGCGGATAGCGCGCGATACCCGTTACCTGTACATGATGTCGAGGGCGCTGATGCGCGAGACGAAGTCTCGGCAGGGACTGGGGCCGGTGGTATTGTAGCCGATGGTGATCGGTGGATAGAGAGCTTGAATCTGGGTGGGGACGGCAAATTCACGAGTTCTTACTCAGCTTATCGAATCTGGTTGGCACGGCTAACGTCCTGGTGTGGGTGGGAGATAGAAACTGAGGTCTTGAGGATACCCAGTACGCGAAATTGGGCCCTAGTAGGTAAGGCCACCGGGGTTCGCAACTTCGTGTCCCATTGACAAAGCGCGGGTTCTGACGCCCGATTCCGATGTTACAGGAAGGAAAAGGCGCCTCCCAGAAGAGGTTTCACGTCAACGGGTCGAAGAGATTCTCACGAAGGTCAGAGAGCGAGGAATGTTCGCAGTCCGACGGGCGGAGGGTAAGCAAGGCGACCACTGATCACGATAATCAGGATAGGTATTCTGTGCGGTAGAGAGGGTGTCTGATCGCTATCTCCAGACCTGGTGACCGGAATAGAATTTAGCACGGTTCTGATGTTGTTCCGTCGCAACGTACCGCAAAAGCTCCGACGTGGGGCAGCGGGAGGCTCGGTGTTTGGTTCGCAGCCATTATCTGTCACATCTGGAGGGCGGCGAGAAGTTCAAGGTCGGCTGGATCCGTCTGATCGTCTTCCGTGGACATTCTTCGACACTCTTCGAGTAGGTCGCGAAGTTCCTGTATCGTAGGGGGGCGATTCTCCTCTTGCCAGTCTCCCATGGTTTCAGATTCGTCGGAGTCGTACTCGTCGTCGCTGTCATCCGATTGGGGTTCGTCTTGAGGCAATGTCCCCAGTAGCCCTCCGGTACAATCCTCCAACCTGACCTCCTGCTGCGCACACTGGTCCCACCACCTCTCCCACCTCGAAAGTCCGAGTTGGCTGGGCCCGCTGTTGCCCTCCAAGGCCCTCAGCAGTGATCTACTTAGAACCCGCACGCACTGCAGCTTGGGGAAATTGCGTTTGGTGAGGGCAGCAAAATTTATGTCGTTAGATCGTTGCATGTATTCGATCATGAAACGATCGGATTTCGCTGTGTACCCCACTCCGAAGGCGTATAGGAGCTGATGGACCCCGACAGTGGTGATGTTAGGATGGGGGCTGTTGGTTAATTTCGATTCCATAGGATGTTCGTCGGTGGTGGGGAGGCGCCAGTCTCCGTTAAACAAGAAAGTGGTGAGATTAGGGCAGAAGTCAAGTATCGCGGCGACGTCCAGGGACTGGAGACAATTAAGGTCGAGGAAGGTGAGGTTGGTTCCATGTTGTTTACAGAACTCGTCAATGTCTGGGAGGTCATTTCGGTTGAGGGCGAAGTCGAGCGTGACGTGTTGGAGTGCTGGTAAAGACCAGTCTGTACATTGCTCCAAGAAATCCTGGAAGGACCCGCGAAGCGATAAGGTTTGGAGGTGGGGGAGGGAGAGGTTTAGGTTCCCTGCCGAACCCAAGGAGATGTCCTCGCCAGTTGGGTATTCAAATTCGAGGCACAAGGAAGTCAAGGACTTTCGTAGGGCGTTCAGAGCCCAGATAACCCTGGATTGTGCGCTCGATGACATGTTCCAACACAACGTCTGAATCTTCTTCGATGTGAAGGAGAGTAGTGCGTCGGCTATCGCTGCCGAGAATATGGGGGTGAGCGGCCAGGTGATCACCATGGTATCGACGCCTGGGCAATGTCGAATGATGGAGACGAGGATCGCAAGGGATTCTACCGTAGCTATCGTGGGGCCGCCGAGGTAGATACTCCTGGCGTATGTGCCAAGGTGAGGTTCGTTATCCAGAACGTTGCACAGAGGGTACATGAGAGATGGCCTGAAGATCGCGATGTGATTGAACAGGAATTCGCCAGCGATATGGTGCCAAAGTTTGCAAGTTGAGAGGATGGCCTAAATGCTCCACGTCAATCGGGGTTCCACGTGCATCTGTAAAACTCATGCGGCGTACCTTGACAGTCTTGTACCGCTTCTTCTGAGCATTCATAGCGAGTTCATCGGGCGATTGCAAACCCCAGGTATCGAAGACGTTCTTGAACCACACCGAGTTGTCCATGGAATTCGGTAGTTTACCATTGGAGGGATTTTCCACCGTAGCGAGCTCAAAAATGTAGAGCCAGATTTCGTTTGGTAGTTTATGAGCAGTCATCGAACGAAGTGAGTCCTCGAAAGTGACGGAGATAAGATGTGGTCAGCCCAAAGCCTGGGTCTGGATTGAAAACACTGACGGACGGAACGCGCGCTTCGCTCTGGAGCTGTATCACGTGATGAATGACGATCCGGGTATTACGTCAGAGGGTTTCGGTGACTTCGGCTCAGAGGCCTAACGTCGGCCGTCCGCCGCGGGGTGAGCGTACTTTGATTCCGGACGACGACGACGACTCCGGACGGTTGAGCAGCCATGGAGCCTTTACAAGCCAAGCTCGTTGCTGCTGGCACTGGCTCGCTCCTGACTGCGATTACGAGTAAGCATGAGCCTTCTCTCCGCGGATCTGACTCGGAACGCTAATTTTTGCCCCGCCACACCTGAATCCTTTTACTCTGGTATGGATTGCTGCTTACAGTGACCCCCTTCGACGTCGTCAAGACAAGGTTACAGACGCAACCTCCAATGCCAAAATCCCGTCAACTGTTCGCACGTCCTCCACCAAATGCCTGTTGCCAACCAAATAACATCCCTTGTGTTCGCGGCATGTCTTATCTTGCTATCTCCGCTCTCAGCAGGTCCGAAGTCGTGTGCGTGTGGGATCACGGTGTCTGGCGACGGGAACGTGTTAACGGGTTTTATGACGCGGTCAAGCATGTGGTGAGGGCCGAGGGGTTGAGGGGGTTGTGGAAGGGTGCCGGGACAACAATGTTTGCCTTCACCACCTTTCACTCTTTCCGAAGACCCGGGCTAACCAGATTTCTCTTTCGCAGTCTGATAGGTGTCCCATCATCAACATGCTACATGGTCACCTATGACTACCTCCTACATTTCGTTTCCCCCCTCCTCGTTGCTCCATCTGGGCTCACCCCTCTTTTCGCCGGCATCACGGCAAGGACGTTCATATCAACAGTGGCTTCGCCGCTGGAGCTAATCCGAACTAATCTCCAATCTACCCCTTCATCCGCTTCCAACCCCAACACTCTCCGATCCGTAATCTCGTCAATTTCCACTGTGGTCCAAAAACAGGGTCCAACGTCCCTATGGAAGGGGCTGGGTGCCACCCTGTGGCGAGATGTCCCTTTCAGTGGGCTCTATTGGGCCAATTATGAGGGCCTCAAGTCATGGTTTAATCAAAATGGTCGCGAAGGTACATCCGTCGCCTTCGCCAGCGGGGCGATGAGTGGGACCATCGCTGCTCTGTTCACCTCCCCTTTCGACGTTTTGAAGACCCGGCGGCAGGCGTTGACCATGTCAACGCCCTCACATATAACGGCCACGATACCCCTACTGAGGCACATGGTCCAGACAGAGGGTTATTCAGCACTGTATGCGGGCATTGGACCTCGTATGGCGAAGATCGCTCCCGCGTGTGGAATGATGATTGCTTGCTATGAGGTTCGGATCCTACTTTCTCTCTTGGTGCCTAACCCTTGCTGACTGGAATCGTATCTGATATCATGCAGGGCGTCGGAAAGTTCCTGGCGAAACCACTATGACAAGATCCCAAGTGGATACCTTTGATATTACCATCATACGCTACCTTTGCCGCTAATCGCCGTACATACATTGGAATCCATAGATGAATGCAATCCAGCCTGTCCCCTCCTCTACTGTGGAGTCGTGAATCTTGATATCAAGTTAACATGCGGGATATGTTTGATTAAGAGCATTAAAAAGAGGGAGAAAAATGCATAAAAGTGGTGAAATTGGACATTATCCAAGCCTGTTCATATGCTTCTTTGCCGTGCTCAGCTTGTTCCCGAACCTATCCACATCCTGGTCCAGCTGGTCAAGCATCTCGATGTGCTGGTTAATCTCAGCGCCGATAGCGACTCCGAGGTGCTTCTGACGTTGTAGGATCGCAGAAAGCTGGGCGAGGTTCGCGTCCTGATCGTCGATCTTGACCTGTTGAAGTTGTAAAAGACCATTGGAATCCAACGGTCGCGTCTCCTCCGTCTCCTGGGGTGGTGGAGGTGCACCAAACACCCTGCCAGGTTTCGAGAACGTCGCGGGCCCTTTCCCGAGGAGCGCGTTCCGATCGGAGTCCGGCGCAGGGTTCTGCTCAAGTGCCGCGCCCAGCCCTCGGGAAGTATGTCGGGCAACGGTGACCATCTTCGTGAGCTTATCGCAATCGTCCCGCAGACGAGCAACCATCTCCGTCCTCCGTTGCAGCTCACCCTCGCTCATCCCAGCCATCGCGAGAACCTTGAGACTATCGTCTAAGGCATCGACGCGAGTTTGGGCAGCGATGAGTTTCTTCTTCGCTTGGACGTTGGATTGGTGGGAGCCAGAGATGTCACCTCTGTCGGAGAGGGCGTCGCGTTTGTTGATATCTGCGCGGATGTCACGAACGCTCGATTGTAGATCCATGTGCTCGTCCAACCACGAAACGAGGGTGAAGGTCTTGGATGAGGAAGCTGTGGTCAACCGACCCTCAATGGCCGTGTTCTTCCCGATGGGTATCCCGAGAAACTGCTTGAACGCGTAGCATTCCCTCCACTTATCCTCCTTCGCGCTCAGTATTGCCCGTAAATACGTCTCCAACCCCACCTTGCGTTGGTCCAAGATGGTAGGGTTCGAGCGGGATCGGAATATGGAGAGGGAGTGTTTCGGTGGTAGCGTAGCGGGTGGGGGTGAACCGGTGGATTTGGTGAGTTCCGTATGGAGGTCCGCGAACTCTGAGTACCTCCTCCACATTGGCCATTCTCGTACACTGGCGGTTATCTGGATACGGTAGACGGTGTGCGGGGAGGGGTCGGTGCGTTCTTCGTAGGCAGGGATATGGATGGCTTGGATGGCGGAGGTCATGGTCCTGGGTGAGGAAGGTTCCGTCGCTTGTCCCTCGTGTGTTCCGCAATCATTGCTTAAGCGCGCTTGCTCATCATTACGCATATCCCTGTCGAAAAAAAAAATCTCTAACCGGATGACTAGGATTGCTTTCTGTTTCCGATGGCAACTACGTCTGCCTCCAAAGTCACTACGGAGACGATGACTTCCACATCAACAGCGACGACCGAACCATTCCCCCAGCCTGTGGGTGGGGCGTCACTACTGCTCTCCTTTCGACTGGAACAGAAGACGACGGTTATCGTCGGTTCCAGCGCTCTCGCGGCGAAACGAGCCTTTGCAGCTCTGGAAGCCAATTCCTCTGTGGTGGTCTTCTCCAAGGACGGCGGCCTTTGCGAGGAGCTACGCTGGAGAGCTGAAAATGGCCAACTTACACTAAAACCTCTGGGTTCTTCCGAGGAGGAGGATGAAGATACTCTGGAATCGTATCTCGGATCTTCGACGGGAGACATCTCGTTCGTCTGCGTAACCGACACGCTTTCGACGATATCGGAGGGAAAACGATCTTTCGAGTCAGCCAATCGCATCCACCAAATTTGTCAAAGACACCGAGTGCCGGTGAATATCTCGGATCTGCCACGGCTCTGCGACTTTTCATTTACATCCACACACCGTTTCATCGACACCGCCACAAACACCCCCTCACTCCTGCAGATAGGAGTTACCGCGAACGGTCAGGGTTGTCGGATATCTGGACGAATCCGGCGGGAAATCGTGGCTGCGCTGCCGAAAGAGGTCGGAGCTGCAGCCTCGACGATGGGGAGGCTGCGAAGGAGGGCAAAGGATGAGCAGTTCGATCGGGAAAAGGGAAATTGGGGCGGCGGGAGAGAAGAAGCTGTCGAGGAGGCTACACCCAATCTCCCGGTTCCACAGAGAAGTGTGGCGGAGAGCGACGTGGAGGTGTCAAAGCGGAGAATGCGATGGGTCTCGCAAATCAGCGAATATTGGTCGTTCTCACGTCTTGCTGGGATGAAAGAAGGAGATATCGATAATCTGCTCAGCGGAGACCTGGGCTTAGGGTCCTCGTCTACGACAGGCCTTTCACGGACGTCCCAGCACCAGCTGAATCTTGAAACTCCGCCACACAAGGGCCGCATATTTCTGGTTGGATCCGGCCCGGGGCACCCCTCATTGCTGACCGTCGCCACTCGAGATGCACTTACCAAGTACGCGGACCTTGTGCTTTCCGACAAACTGGTCCCTGCAGCGGTCCTGGAGACGATCCCATCGCATGTCCAGGTTCAAATCGCGAGAAAATTTCCGGGAAACGCTGATGGTGCTCAAAGCGAGCTGCAGGAGGCAGCCGTGGAAGCTGCTAGGCGGGGCTTGACTGTAGTTCGGGTAAGTATCCATTAATTCATCTATCGAACAGTTGACGCTGAGACGTCCGATGGATGTCTTACAGCTCAAACAAGGCGACCCCACGGTGTATGGGCGTGCGGGAGAAGAGATTCTTTACTTTCGTTCTCAGGGGTTCGAGCCCATTGTTGTTCCGGGAGTCTCGTCCGCTTTGGCCGGTCCCGTCTTTGCGGGTGTACCAGTGACTCAGCGCGGAGCAGCGGAGTCGTTTATTGTGTGCACAGGAGTCGGCAGAGGTGGAAAGGAAGTCAAGTTGCCTGGTTACGAGAGGTCTCGGACTGTGGTCATCCTCATGGGAGTCGCGAGGCTAGGAAGTGTGTTGGATACGTTACAGAATCCCGATTTGCCGCCCGAGAATCGAGATGGACCGGCATATCCCTGGTACATCCCGATCGCAATCATCGAGCGTGCAACGATGCCCGACCAGAGGATCGTGTTCTCTACGTTGAGGGACGTGTGCGCTGGGTTGGAGAGCGTGGGGGAGCAGAGACCGCCCGGGATGATCGTTGTCGGATGGTCCGTGCTGTGCCTGTGGAAACAGGGTGACGTTTCGGTGCTAGACCGCGGTGGCGAAGATGCTGACGAAGCGAGAGTCCGAGCGTGGCTTGAAGGAAAACTGTGGCGGACGGAGGAGGGGATTTCAGATAATTGGATTAACCTTTGGTGATCTGTCCGCAGTGTGGTTTTCAGCAGGAGGATATTTCCCGATACAGTATATAAACTTGTCCGTCCCACAGCATTTCTTACCAACATTTCCTTACGTTTCCTCACTCGCACTCCCATCTTCCTCGATATGCAATCTGCTTCGCACAGCTTTTCGAATTACTCTCCCTTCTCAGATCGTAAAGTCACCGGTAGCAGGCCATCCACACCAAGCGGAACAGATGATACCAGCATGGGTAGTAAGTGTGGCAGTTTTTTTTTGTTCATTCCGGCACAGTCATTTGTGTGGCTGGTCGCCTTTCACTTCCAATTACCCTTTCCCACCTCTCCTCGACCTCCGCTGACCCATATATAATCCTCCTTTCTTTCCGCCCCTCGTCACCACTCCACAGGTGCTTCCCCTCCCCCTCCCCCCGCGCACTTATTGCCATCCTCATCGACGTCGGACTCGATTCCCCGAAAGCGTACAATCTCTCGTATTAGTATGGATAACCTACCACCCCTCCCGCCCATCGAGGGCGAGCTCATGCTCGAAGTCTACACCCACGATAGCCTCAACACCAAATCGGGTGCTATCACTGCCGATGAGCACGGTGGAAGTGTCCGGCTGGCCACCCTCGGCGAGAAAGTCTTGGAGTCCGCCGTTATGACCAATCTGTTCCGAAGGCGGCCCATGTACACTGCCGAACAGCTCCAGGTAAGCCACCCTTCCACAGTCGTTGTTGTTTCTGGCCTCTCAGATGTGTGGCGGGCAGGAAATGATCAAAGACTGTGTCAACAAATCTAACGTCGATCAATGGGCGACTGGGTACAACCTGAGGAACAAGCTCCGGTGTGCTCCAGGAATGGTTTCGCGAGTTAAGAATCCTGAGGTGAACTGTCCACAAAATCCTACTTCGTCGAGGCGCTGACCCAACCGCCACAACAGGAAGGTCGCCGGCTCTTTCTGTCCTACGTTGGAGCGTTGTACATTCAAAGTGGCTATAGCGTCGTCCAAGATTGGATCAATCAGCTACTTGAGCCTAGCGAGAAGCGGGTAAAGAACGAGCCAACCCCTCGCCCCCTTCCTTCCCCTCTTCCTCAGCAGATCGGTGCTCCAGCAAACATCGCAGCAGCCAGCCAGGCTCGCTTCATGAACCAGTTCAAGCCTGATACTCCGACCTTCTCGCAGCCCTCTCCTCGTGTTAACCAGCCTCCTCCTTACATGCTCGGAACCAACCCTGCCTTCTCAAACGCCAACGGTCTCTTCCCCTCTCAACCAGCTAGTACTTCTTTCCAACCCCAGCCGCCACCCCCGGCGACCAAGCCTCCGCCACTTCCGCCCGCACCAAACCAGCAGATTTCGTATTTGCCATTGTTCAATCAGACTGCCAGTCAACGGCGACTCGGCGTCGAATATACCGCTCAGTTCTTCGGACCTCCCCATGCCGGCAAATGGCACGTGAAATGCTTAGGTGGGTTTCTTCCTTCGGCTATCATCTTAACATCTACCTGGAATTTGGCTTTGTTGGCTAACGACCTGATCGACTCCACAGTCAACAACATCGAAAAGGGTCAAGGCTCTGGACCGAGCAAGCAACTTGCCAAGGAGGATGCCGCTAAACAGGCCTTTTACGCCATGGGATGGTCAACCTAGTTCCGTGCCCTGTTCCATCAACAGGGCCTGCGACAGGCCTAACCAAACACATGGACACAAACTAGACTCTCTGCCGACACCCAACCCACACCCCGTCTCTCTCTGACCCCTCGATACTAAGCTAATACTGATCTGTCTCAACAAAAACAAAAACAAAACTTTCACGTGCTACACGAACGGACATCATCTGGAAACCTGGCCTTCCACTCGGGGCTATACAGACATAAATCATTGTTTGGTCTTGTTTTATGTTTGTGTGTCCCCGCGTGAATTACCTGTTGGCGTTCTCCGTTTGCGATGTTCGTTTTCGTAGTCTCCGCTCATCAAATGTCTGTACACAACACTCGTTGCCTCGGCCCTTCTTTCTCGTCTCGCTACTCTACTTTTCAATTCCGTCTCACGTTACCCTCGGTCATCCCCCTCGTACTCTCTTCCGCAGGTACGCTCACACACTACCCCACGGATTTTGGGAAATGGAAGGACTTTCTCGTTGTGTCTGCTATCTTGTTGTCAATACACTACTTTCTCGCGTCGGCTGTCCGTTCCAGCGGCTGATCAAAAGCAGTGGGAATGGAGGACCCCGCGATAGAAGCGTGTACGTTGACAACGGGCTCTGCCACACGGTTTGGACTCGAGTTTTCTCCCACTTACTCGAGATTTCAAACGGAGAAGGAGAACGAGTTGGAGGGTGAGGGGTTGGAGGATTGTATCTTTTCTGTTCGGTTTGAGCTCGTAGGCTCCTTCGAGCGATGATGTATCCACCAGAACCATGCTTTTTTCTTTTGCCGATCCCCTCCTCATCGTTCTGTACCCACCGCTGTCCCCTCCGTTTGTCCTCCGTGCACTTCGTTACATAGCTGTCGCGTTCGCCGTTCTTGCTCGTGTCTCCGTTCGCTATCTGTCGCTCGTCAGCTTTGTAGCAGCCAACACATGATCCCCTTTTCTTTTACATCTCCCCCACGCTTCCCCCCCCCCGCTCCTTTTCACATGCCTTCCTTCGTACAGCTGAACCAACTATACACGTCATGCCCCTTTTCATATACACGGTCATTTGTCATCCACCAATCATGCACCATGCCTTACTCGGTTTCTGCGATCTGTACCCGTTCCGAGGGAGGTGGTTTCCGTCCTACAACTACGGCTGCATCGTCTCTCCGCACCCACCCTGCAACTCCAGTGCCCAGATAGAACCCATGCGGACTGGAGACTCTACATATTCAGTTATTGAATATTTATCCCGGGCTGGGAGGACTCCAAATCGGCTTCCCTGGGCGAGCCTGGAGCCACCGTTTAAATTCGATCACCCATCTCTTTCACTGCACGTCCTGTTCGCTCCATGTCATTGACCCACCTGATGATCAGCACCGGCTACTGTACGTATTTATAATCCAATTTCTTCGAAATGTAGTTGCATATAGGCTGCGATGCAGTGAGAAGGACCACTGTAAAAACTATCGCGGCTGAAGTTCAGTCGTTTCCGGCTGAACCGAGCTGAGGAGTTCAGTCATTGTGGGGCACTAATGTGCACCCACCTGAAAGGCGGCGTGAATCGACTTGATTTCGGTCGCTATAGTTTTTACAGTGCATCCGTGACCGCATCAGTCAAATGCTTCCCCTCCGTGTTCCTCCCCATGGAGCCGAGCCGGAGAAGCTGGGCAGCCCGCGAGGCTCGACGGGGTAATTTCGGTTGCGCTTTAACGACAATTTTGCCGCTCAAGCTGCTCGAGCCCCGTTCGTTGACATGTTGGGCATTGTTGTCCACCTCTCGTCCGCTTCCAAACGAGCGAGCGTGCCTGACAGTTTGGCGCAGTTCCAGTTTCCTTGGACGAGGGGAGGCCACGAGTTCTTTCCGGTGTCGGACTCGTGAAATGCACACGGGGTATCTGAAGGGGTCGGGGAAATGTGGCTTTTAACATCCGCTCTCAGAGCCCCCAATGAGCTCACGCCTGATGACCTCGAGTTTTACTTTCAATCGCTACTTCTCGCGGTTTGTGCCGCCGTTCGGCCTGCCCTCTGATAAAGGCGACGTGCCACGGGGTCTTCGTGTGTATACGCGGGATCCCGTGCCCCGAAAACTCGCCTACTGTACGCGCACGACCACTCCGGCGGTCATCGATATCCGTCATCACTCCAGCCAAAACTGAATTGACCGGATGCTTTAGTCGCCGGAGTGGTCGTGCACGTACAGTATCTCGCCCTCCCGGGTTCTGGTTCGCGAAGGGCCGTTCACTCCCCGGGGTCTCGGGTTATCCCAAGTCCAGAGAGAGCCGGGAATCGGCGGACTCCTTCGTTTCCCGGCGATGTCGCTTGTCGGCGCTGTTGGCCATCGCTCGGTGGGCGTTGGAGGAGAGCATTTAGTCGGGATGTTTTGCCTGGTTTAATTCCAAAGCAGCAAGCGAGGGTTTGCGTATCGCTCTACTGAGCGGTCACCAACCCAGTTCAGTCAGTGACTTAGAAGATTGTCTGACGGTTTGAAATTTCCTTAGATGTCGGAGAACCCGAAGTTATTCCTCCTATGGCACAAGGGACTCGGGAATATTCCGCAAGCGCGAGCCTTGAGATACCAAAACAGGGGGCTCTTCAATGCGGATCGCAATAGCAGGTTGTGAGATATTGGGTGGCAAACAGCCAACGAGGATCTGCACGCACATGCTGCGCAATGGAATTTTCGGCTTATGTTTGAGGCTGTAGTTTGAGAAAATACGTGGCGCGGTGCCTTTTGGTGGTGAGGCGGTGAGAGAATTCTTTCCGCACCACTGGGAACCCGCCACGTGATATCCCCACAGCTTCCAGGAACACCGCCCGAAGCCATGACAGTGACTCTCGGCGTTGCATAAGTCACTTGGACGTGGCATACTGGTATCCCAGTGTACCCCCCTCGCCCAACAGAATGGGGAAGTTCCGTAAGCTCGAGGGCCCGCAATGGGTTCCAGACAGTCTTGTTGACTCGTATTCAATAGGTCGCACTCTCCGTCGCTGGCG
>Ga0307517_10006442_pt1 | contig 17375 bp, 9 predicted proteins | sample 23_EM_MG_FD_194515 | JGI IMG/M metagenome (GOLD analysis project Ga0307517, IMG submission 194515) | Populus trichocarpa ectomycorrhiza microbial communities from riparian zone in the Pacific Northwest, United States - 23_EM | ecosystem: Host-associated > Plants > Roots > Unclassified | place...
GAGCAACTGATCGCCGGAAAAGTAGCGGGCGTTTCCATCACTTCCAATGGCGGGTCGCCCGGATCCGGCGCCATAATACGGATCAGGGGAGTAGCTTCCCTGAATGCCAGCAATGACCCGCTCATCGTGATCGACGGTCTGCCTCTCAGCGGAAACAATATCTACGGCGCGTCCTACCCACTCAGTATGGTCAACCCCAACGATATAGAATCCTTTACCATCCTCAAAGATGCGGCGGCAACGGCCATCTACGGTTCCAGGGCTTCCAGCGGCGTCATCCTCATCACGACGAAGAAAGGAGCCCCGGGAAAGGCCCGCTTCAACTTCAGCACACAGGTATCGGCCGCCAAACTGATCAAAGAGGCCGACGTGTTGTCCGCCGCTCAATTCCGGAAATATGTGGATTCCCTGGGCACAGGGACCTATGATAATCAGCATATGTACAAATCTCTGCTGGGTACCGCCAGCACCGACTGGCAGAAAGAGATCTACCAGACGGCCGTCAGCACGGATAATAATTTCAGCGTAGCCGGCGCCCTGAACAATACTCTTCCCTATCGCGTCTCCCTGGGCTACCTGAACCAGGACGGGATCGTAAAGACCGATCACTTGCAGCGCATGAGCGCCGCGATCTCCCTGACGCCGCGCCTGCTGAACGATAAGCTCAAGCTGGAGATCAACCTGCGGGGGGCCGTGAACAAAGGCCGCTTCGCCAATGCAGGGCCTGCCATCAGTTCCGCCATGTATTTCGATCCCACCCAGCCGGTGCGCGCCAAATCCCTCTATGGCGATTATTACGAATGGGCCTCCACCGACCCCAACTCCGGGGCGGTGACCCTCAATAAGCTGGCGCCCCGTAATCCCGTGGCCCTGCTCGATCTGTATAATAACAGCGCTACCGTGACAAGGAGCTTCGGTAATTTCAAGGCCGATTATGAACTGCCCTTCCTGTCCGGCCTGCATGCGAATGTCAATCTTGGATACGATGTATCGCACGGACATGGCCATACCGACGTGCCGGCCTTCGCGGCCCAGAATTTCCTGGACAGCGGCCAGCACAATCAATATGAGAACCGCCAGGGAAATGTGGCCGGCGAGTTCTACCTGAATTACCTGAAAGATCTTCCATCCATCAAAAGCAATATCAATTTCCTGGCAGGCTATGGTTATTATAATAACCTATCCACCAATTATCTTTTCCCCACGATCCGCGCCAACGGGGATACCATTCCGAACACCGCCTTTGCCAACCTTTACGACAAGCCGGATAATACCCTTCTCTCCTACTACGGGCGCCTCATCTATACCTATGACTCCCGGTATATCCTGCAGGCCTCCATCCGCTCGGACGGGTCTTCCCGCTTCTCACCGACCACCCGCTACGGCGTATTCCCCTCCCTGGCCTTCACCTGGCGGATCAAAGAAGAAGGTTTCCTGCGGCAGTCCACGGCCCTGTCCAACCTCAATCTGCGGTTGAGCTATGGGTCCACCGGTAACCAGGATGGTATTTACAACTACCCCTACCTGGCAGCTTATTCACATGGGGACAGCTCCTCGCTGGTGCTCTTCGGCAACCGGTACTACCGGATGGCTACACCGGCGGCTTACGACGCCGGCATCAAATGGGAGCAGACCGCCACCTATAATGCCGGCATCGATTATGGCTTCCTGGGCAATCGCCTGGTGGGCAGCATCGACGTCTACTATAAAAAGACCAAAGACCTCCTGAATAAGACCCCGATCCCCGCCGGCACGAATTTCAGCAGCACCATCCTCACCAATGTCGGCAATATGGAGAACAGGGGCGTGGAGTTCATCATCAACGCGACCCCCGTAAAGACCAGGGACCTGAGCTGGGAGCTGAGCTTCAATATCGCTTACAACAAGAATAAGATCACCAATCTCACCGCTACGAAAGATTCCACCTTCCCCGGCTCCCTGCTGGGCGACAACAATATCCAGATCAACAGCGTCGGCTACAATGTCAATTCCTTTTACGTATACCGACAGCTGTACGACAAGCTGGGCAAGCCCATCGAAGGGGTCTATGCCGACCTCAACGGCGACGGCATCGTGAATGAAAAAGACCTCTATCACTATCAATCCCCTTTCCCAAAATATATCCTGGGCTTCAGCACTTCCGTTACCTGGCGGCATTGGACGGCCAGCACCGTGTTGCGGGCGAATATCGGCAACTATATGTACAACGAGATCGCCTCCAACTCGATCCGCGCCAACGTATTCAACCCGCTCGGCTACCTGGCCAACGGCTTTACCGAGCTCAACAATACCCATTTCTATTACAGCCAGCAGCGATCCGACTATAATATCCAGAATGCCTCTTTCCTGAAGATGGATAACCTGGGACTGTCCTTCAATGCCGGGGCTGTCTTTCACAACGACGCCAGGCTGCGCATCAACGCGAACTGCCAGAATGTGTTCACCGTGACAAAATATAAAGGTCAGGACCCGGAGCTGTATGGCGGCATCGACAATACTTTCTATCCAAGGCCCAGGACCTGGGTGCTGGGTGTAAATCTTCAATTCTAACGTGTAAATGTTCTATATGAAAAAGCAATTATTATTTATAACGGGTCTTTTCTCCATCGGCTCTTGCTTTATTGGCTGTAAGAAGGACCTGGACCGCTTCCCTACGAACTCGAATACATCGGAGACGCAGTATAGCACAGCGGAAGGATATAAAGAGGTCCTGGCGAAAGCCTATGGCAGCTATTCCCTGGTGAGCAGCACCGGCGTCGGGAATTCCGACGTTAACGTAGCAGGGATCACCGACCAGGCTACCACGGATTTTATACGGGCTTATTTCAACGTGCAGGAACTGACGACGGATGAGGACATCTGCGCCTGGAACGACGGCGACCTGCAGGCCTTTCACAATCTCCGCTGGGCTTCCAGCAATGTCTATATCACTGCACTGTATACCCGCTGTCTTTTCCAGGTCACCGTCTGCAATGAATTTATCCGCGAATCGGCGGAGGATAAGATAGCCGGTCGCCATATCACCGGCGCCAATGCGACCGAGGTCCGCCACTACCGCGCGGAAGCCCGCTTCCTCCGGGCCTTCCAGTATTGGGTATTGATGGACCTTTTCGGCAATCCTCCCTTTGTCACCGAAAAAGATCCCATCGGAAAATATATCCCCAAGCAGATCCTGCGCGCGGACCTCTTTAAGTATATCGAATCCGAATTGAAAGCCATCGACGGCGATCTCGCCGCCCCGCGGCAAAATGAATACGGGAGGGCCGACCAGGCGGCTGCCTGGGCCCTGCTGGCGCGGATGTACCTTAATGCGGAGGTCTACCTCGGCACGGGTAACGGGAAATACACGGAGGCGGCGGCCTATGCGTCGAAAGTGATCGGCGCGGGCTATACCCTCCTGCCCCATTATAAGAACCTGTTCCGCAGCGATAATAATATCGGCAATACCGAGGTCATCCTGCCCATCGCCTATGATGCCGCCAGCTCACAGAATTATGGAGGCACTACCTTTCTCGTCTGCTCTTCGCATGGCACCGACCCCACCGATGATAAGGCGCATGGCATTCCCGGAGGAGGATGGCTGGGCAACCGCAGCACGAAGAACCTCCCGCAGCAATTCGGGGATTACAGCGGCAATGCGGACAAACGGGCGCTTTTCGGAGCAGGCGCGACGGAGATCAACGATCCGCTGGATTTCAGCCAGGGCATCGGCGTTTATAAGTTCAGCAACCTGACCTCGGCCGGGCAAACGCCTTATTCACCCAATGGCGTTCTTTGCAACACGGACTTCCCCCTGTTCCGCCTGGCGGAAATGTACCTCGTCTACATCGAGGCGGTATCCCGCGGAGGCACGGGAGACCAGGCTTCCGCTCTTCAGTATTTCAATCTCCTGCGCAGAAGAGGTTATGAAGGTAATGCCGGGGACGTATCCGCTTTCACCACCGCCGACGTACTGAACGAACGGCAGCGCGAGCTCTACTGGGAAGGCTTTCGTCGAACGGACCTGATCCGGTACGGGTCTTTCACAGGCGCCAGCTATCTATGGCCCTGGAAGGCAGGCGTAAAGGACGGCGCGGGCGTGGATGCGCACTACAACCTGCTACCCCTGCCGGCGACGGACATCATCTCTAACCCTAATCTTCATCAGAACCCCGGGTATTAATAAAACTAATTATATGCGAACACTATTGACCTGCTGCCTGTCCCTCCTGCTGCCCCTGCTGATCCTCCTGTCCTGTAAAAAGGAAGGAGAACAGCTGACCCTCAGCAACAACGCCGCCTTTTCGGGCACACTCAAAGCATCGAAGGATTCCATCACCCTTTCCAACGCGAATGATAACGATACCGTCCTGCGGTTCACCTGGCCGGCCGTGAACTTCGGCAAGCAGCTGGCCGTTGGCTATACCCTTCAATACGATACACCCGCCGATACGGCAGGAGCCAATGGCTGGGGAAAGGCTAAACGCCTCGCCGCCGGGACCTACGCCCTGAGCTACGGCTTTACGGGAAAGACACTTAACAGCCTGTTGAATGCCTTCGGCATCCCTCCCGGCAACAGCAGCCAGATCGTTTTCCGGGTGATCTCGGATGTCCCTCAATACAATGGCTCTGCCTCCTCTATCGGCGCCGTATTTTCGCCCGCGGTGGCGGTGAAGGTCACGCCCTATGCCCTGAGCCTTTATGTTCCCGGCGACTACCAGGGATGGGACCCGGGTCATGCTCCCCTCCTGAATCCTGTCGCAGGCTCGCCGGGCCTGTATGAAGGGTTCTATAATATCACGGGCAGCGGCCAGCAGTATTTTAAATTTACTAGCTCCCCCGATTGGGACCATATCAATTATGGGGATGGCGGCAGCGGCACTTTCAGCACGGATGGCAACGCCGCAGGTCTTTCCGTTCCGGACGGAGGCTATTACGAGTTCACGGCCGACCTGAACAAGAACACCTGGAAGGCTACCAAAACTACCTGGGGCATCATCGGGGATGCCACGCCCGGCGGCTGGGACAATGACACGCAAATGACCTATGATCCCGCGGCGCAGGTCTGGACCCTTACCGCCGTCCTGAAACAGGCCGGCTCCTTTAAGTTCCGCGCCAACAATGCATGGGCCATCGATTTTGGGATCGATCAGTCCGGGAACCTTCGTTATGCGGACAATCCCTTCTTCCCTTATAATCCCAATCTCAACAACCTGTCCGTGGGGGCCGATGGCACTTATACCATCACCCTCGATCTGCACGTCTCGGGAAAGTATACGTATAGCCTGGTGAAAAATTAAGCGATAACCATAAAGTAATGATGAAGATGAATATCCTACCGATCGTCTGGATGCTGCTGATAGCCTGCAGCAAAGGCAATCCCGCATCCCCTGTTAGCCCGCCTCCGCCCCCGCCGCCGGGGACGGGAGGGGCGGATAGCGTACTGGTCCAATACGGCACGCCCTTCGCCGGCGTTCCGTCAGCGAAGGACGTAGTGCTATACCAGGTCAATATCCGCGCCTTCAGCTCCCAGGGTAATTTTGCGGGCATCCGCGCCCGCCTCGATAGCATAAAGGCGCTGGGCGTGAACACCCTTTACCTGCTGCCCGTCTATCCCGTCGGGGTCCTGAAGTCCGTGAACTCCCCTTATTGCGTAAAAGATCCTATGGCGGTGAGCAGCGAATTCGGCACCCTGGACGATCTGCGACAGCTGGTAGCCGATGCCCACAGTAAAAATATGGCCGTACTCTTCGATTGGGTGGCGAACCATACCTCCTGGGACAACGCCTGGATCGCCAACAAAGCATGGTACCTGCAGGACGCATCGGGTAATATCATCAGCCCGCCGAATACCGGGTGGAATGACGTGGCAGCCCTTAATTTCCAGAACACGGATATGCGCCAGGCCATGATCAGGGCCATGAAGTACTGGGTATACCAGGTCAACATCGACGGTTACCGCTGCGACGCGGCGGACTTCATACCGAAGGATTTCTGGCAGCAGGCCATCGACAGTCTCCGCCATATCCCCGCTCATAAGCTCCTGCTTTTTGCGGAAGGCACGCGCAAGGACCATTTTACGGCCGGCTTCCAACTGGAATACGGCATGGGCTTCTATTATAATATGGTGAATAATATCTACGCCAAACAATCTTCCGTACTGTCCATAGATTCCGTGAACGCGGTAGAATACACGAATGCCCCCGCGGACGACCGGGTGGTACGGTATATCTCCAATCACGATGTGGACAATAGTGACGGAACGCCGCTGGACCTGCTGGGCGGAAGATCCGGTAGCCTGGCCGCTTTTGTCGTCGCCGCCTATATGAAGGGCTCTCCCATGATCTACAACGGCCAGGAAGTAGCCTGCCCCCAGAAATTGAATTTTTTCAACAGGAGCACGACCATCGACTGGACCATCAACCCCGACGTGACCGCTACCTATAAAAAGATCCTGGCCCTCCGCAATGGCAGCGAAGCGATCAAACAGGGCGACCTGGTCAGCTACAGCACCTCCGACGTAGCTGCTTTCACGAGGTCCTATGGCACGGAGAAAGTAGGGGTGATCGTCAACCTGCGGAATGCCGTCACTACTTATCCTGTACCGGCAACCCTGGCGGCGGCCTGGAAGGATGCTTTTACCGGCAACCCTTTCACCCTGCCGGCGCAACTATCCCTGCAGCCTTTCGAATACAAGGTCTTTACCCTACCATAACGATAGAACAATCTTCTCCAATAAAAGGCCGCCTCCAAAGGGCGGCTATTTTTTTTTACCGGCTTTAGTCTTTATTTTTTTCCTTTCACTCCTGCTTTTTCCTTCTTAGGTATGTAAGATTATTTTAACATATTCTATAAGTGTAATTTCTACATAGAGAGTCACCGGACTAAAACATTAAAACTAACACAGTCAACATTAAAAAACTGCTTATGATCCCCAAAATCAGATGGGCACTGCTATTTGCCGCAGGCCTATTGTATTCCTCTTTCCTGCAGGCGCAGGTTTCCGTCAGCGGGACGGTCACCAATACTAAGAACCAACCGATACAGGGCGCGTCGGTGATCCTGGACAAAGGCCGTCAGGGCAGCGGGACGCAGACCGACAACGATGGGAAATTCCATATCAATGCGCCCGTCGGAGCCACCCTCATCATTTCCTACATCGGCTTAAAAAACGCACAGGTCAAGGTCACCCGTGAAACGGATAACCTTAGCATATCGCTGGAAGAGGATTTCGGAAAACTGGATGAAGTGGTCGTATCGGGCCTGGCCACTTCCATCAAGCGCAGTAACCTGGCGAACGCCATCGGCACGATCTCCAGCAAGCAGCTGACCGGCGGCGCCCCGGCGCAGACCTTCGACGGCGCCATCAGCGGAAAGATCGCCGGCGCCAATATCACGGCCAATTCGGGAGCTCCCGGAGGAGGCATCTCCATCAAGCTGCGGGGCACCACTTCCATCTATGCCAATTCACAGCCCCTTTATGTGGTAGACGGCGTGTTCTGGGATAATACCAGCACACAGCCCGGTCTGAATACCATCACCCTGGCCTCGGCCGGCGGCCTGGCCCAATCCAACCAGGACAATGCTTCCAGCCGGATCTCGGACCTCAACCCGCAGGATATCGAGAACATCGAGATCCTGAAAGGCGCTTCGGCGGCAGCACTCTACGGATCGAAGGCGGCAGCCGGCGTCATCATCATCACCACCAAGAAAGGAAAGTCCGGCAAGACCAAGGTCAATTTCTCCCAGGACATCGGCCAGGCAAGGGTCGGCAGGCTACTCGGGCAACGTCCCCTGACCTCCGCCATCGTGCAGGCACAGCACTGGGATGTCGACGAATACAATGCCGCCGTCTCGGCCCATAAGATCTACGACTATGAAAAAGAGGTCTATGGCGAGAAACCCCTGCTCCTGAATTCACGCCTCAGTATCAGCGGCGGCAACGAAAAGACCTCCTTCTACGCCGCAGGGTCCATCAAGCATGAGGACGGCATCATCAAGAACTCGGGCTATAAGAATTATTCCATCCGTCTGAACCTGGACCATAAGGTCTCGGACAGGATCAACCTGGGCTTCACCACCACTTATATCAATTCCACCTCCGACAGGGCCCTGACCAATAACGACAATGTAGGCGCCGCCCTCGGCGTGGCCCTTACCTCCACGCCCAATTTCACGGAATTACATCAGAATGCCAGCGGTAACTGGCCCACGAATAAATACGCGGCTTCCAATCCCCTGGAGACCATCGCCAAAATGACGAACGAAGAGGCCACCCACCGCTTCGTACTGGGCGGCAACCTCAACGTCATCCTGCAGCAAAGCGGGGCTTCCACTACGAAGGCCGTCCTCCGGGGAGGCATCGATTATTACAACCTTTATACCAACGTCTATTTCCCCAGTTCCCTGCAATTCATGGTCAATGGCCTGAAAGGGGCTTCCATACAGGGTACGACCTCCAACACCGGCTTCAACTGGGCGGGCCTGATCGTGAATAATTTCGCCATTTCCGATAAGCTCAACCTGACCAGCACGGGCGGCATCACCCTCGAGGCGAAAGAGCAGAACAATATCCTCAATACCGCCACGCAGATCATCGGCGTACAGACCAACCTCGACCAGGCCGGCGCCCTCACCGTCATCCAGACCCGCACCAAGCGGCAGGAAAGAGGCTTCTTCATACAGGAAGAAATGAACCTGGCCGATTACCTGATCGCCACCGCCGGTATCCGTCTCGATAAATCCACCAATAACGGGGATACGAAAAAACTATACTCCTACCCGAAAGGCTCCCTGGCCTGGAATATCGCCAAAATGGAATTCTGGCAGTCTTCCATGATCAACAATTTAAAATTACGCGTAGCCTATGGGCAGTCCGGTAATTTCCCGACCAATGGCGTTAAATTCTCCAACCTGGCCAGCGCCAACACCGGCGGCTTCCCGGGGTCCGAAGTCACTACCACCTTCGGCAATCCCAATATCCTGCCGGAAAGACAGACGGAACTGGAAGCAGGGCTGGATGTCAGCTTCTTCAACGGCCGGCTGAATTTCGAGGGAACCCTTTATACTAAAAAGATCTATGACATGCTGCTCCTGCAATCCCTGCCCAGGTCATCCGGCTATTCCTTCGAATGGATCAACGGTGGCAGGCTCCGGAACAATGGGGTCGAGCTAAGTCTTTCCGGTCAGCCCCTCAAATCGAAGAGCGTACAATGGAACGCTACCCTGAATTTCTGGAAGAACACCGCCAAAGTGACCCAACTGGACGTACCTCCTTTCGCCATCGGCGCTTTCAGCAACGGCCTCGGCACTTTCTACATCAAGCAGGGTGAATCCCCGACCCAATACTATGGCCCGAACGGCCCCAAAGGCTTCAGTGCCGTCGGCAATGCAGAACCGAAATTCCAGATGACCTTCCAGAATGAGATCAATTTCCTGAATAATTTCAGCCTGCGCTTCCTCATCCACTGGAAGAAAGGAGGAGATAACCTGAACCTTACACAATTGCTCAACGACCTGGGCGGCACCAGCAAGGATTTCGACGAAGATAAAGGCCATACCGGCACCGGCAATGGGGTAGCAAGGCTGAATGCCCTGGGCGTCACCTCACCCTTCGTACAGGATGCTTCCTACCTGCGGTTCCGCGAGATCGGGTTATACTATACCCTGCCGCTGCACAATACCAATATCGTGAAGGGGCTCCGGCTGGGCATCTCGGCCAATAACCTTTTCACCATCACCAGCTACCAGGGATATGATCCGGAAGTCAGCAACTTCTCCGGCCTGGGCGGACCCGGCACCAACGGGATCACCACCGGCGTGGACGTAGCGCCCTTCCCTTCCAGCAAGAGGCTGGCCTTTCACCTATCCGTTGATTTCTAAAATAACATTTACCCATACAAACTTACAATATGAAAAGTCTTTTTTGGTTTACCAGCTTAGCGACGATCCTGCTCTTTACAGGCTGCCTGAAGGTGGAGGACCTCAACCTGAATACGCCTACGGCCGATGTGATCACGAAGAACCCTACGGTCCAGGAATTGAATAACCTCGTCACAGGTACGGAATCGGGCATGCGCCTCGCCCTTTCTACCTACCTGGACGATGTCGGTACGATCGGGCGGGAAATGTATCGTTTCTCCGGCTCCGAACCCCGCTGGACGACGGACATCCTGGGCGGAGCGAGCTCCAATCTCGACACGAACGGTTTTTATATCACCAATCCCTGGGGCTTCGCCTATGCCGACGTCAAGAACGCCAACCTCCTGCTGGAAGGAGCGAAGAATTGCAAGCTGCTGACAGACGTTCAACGGAAAGGATACACGGGTTTTGCAAAGACCCTCATTGCCTACCAGCTTTTGATGAACCTCACCCTCACTTATGGCAACGGCATCCGAACGGACGTGAGCGATCTCAACAAGCTGGGGCCCATCGTCAGCAAGGACGACGCCCTTACCTATATCGCCTCCCTGTTCGACCAGGGGAGGGATGACCTGGCCGCCGGCTCCGTGATCTTTCCACTGTCCCCTGGCTTTGACGGGTTCAGCGATGCCGCGGGCCTGATCAAGGTCAACAGGGCCCTGGCCGCACGCACGGCCGTATATCGCCAGAAATGGGCTGACGCCCTTACCTACCTGGGCAATTCCTTTTTTGACCTGAACGGTAGTCTGACCCTGGGAGCCTTCTATAGTTTTTCCACCGCGACAGGCGACCAGCTGAACGCCTTCTACATAGCGCCGAATTCCTTCGGGGAAATACGCCCCGCCCATCCCTCTTATGCCGCTGATATCGAGGCGGGGGACGACCGGCTTTCGAAGGCGCCGCTGAGGACAGCTCCTGCGACGCAGAGTAATCTTACCTCCAACCGGGATGTCTTTGTATATACCTCCAACACGGCGCCGATACCTATCGTCCGCAACGAAGAACTAATACTCATCTATGCCGAAGTGAATATTCAGAACAATACCCTGCCGGATGCCATTGTAGCGCTGAACCGGATCCGCACGGCCCATAACCTGCCCGTCTATGCCGGAGCCGCCACGCAGCCGGCCCTGCTCACCGAAATGCTCCGCCAGAGAAGGTATTCCCTTTTCTCCGAAGGACACCGCTGGGTAGACCTGCGGCGTTACAACCGCCTGGCGGAACTGCCCGTCGACCGGGCAGGCGATGATGTATGGGTTGAATTTCCCCTGCCGGCCCTGGAGAAATAGTTCCTGGCCACCCCCTGCCCCCTGATACACGAAGCCCCACTCCCTTATGGGAGCGGGGCTTTTCCTTGATCCCGTCTCTTACGATCTTTATGGGCTACACGATCCGCTGATTGATCGCTTTGGCCACGGCTTCCGTCAGGGATGCCACATGGAGTTTCTCGTAGATCTTTTTTACATGCGACCGCACCGTCTCGTAGCTGATGTTCAGCTGGTCGGCGATCATTTTATACGCCAGCCCGTTCACGATGCAGGACAATACTTCTTTTTCACGGGGAGTAAGCTGATAATCCGGGGCCTGGCCCGACTTGACATGCTGCGGTATCTGCTGCAGTTTGTTCAGTACCTTCCGGGCGATGGAAGGTGACATAGGACATCCGCCAAACTGTAATTCCTTGATGGCGTTGACTAGAAGCGTATTCAGGTGGTTCTTTAAAATATAGCCCGAGGCGCCTGCGCAAATGCTGTCGAAGACCCTGTCGTCATCTTCGAAGACTGTCTGCATCAGCACCTGGATCTGGGGGAATTCCTTTTTCAGGGCATGGACGGCTTCAATACCCGTCATCCCCGGCATTTCAATATCCATCAATATGATGTCAGGCCGGCACTCACGGGTATCTTCCACACAGTCCAGGACATGGCTGAAGGCGCCCACTACTTCCAGGTCCGGTTCCGTCCGCAATAGCATCGAGATGCTCTCCCTGATATTCTTATTATCGTCGAAAATAGCGATGCGCAATTTCATGTGTGACTCATTTAATTCTTCTACCGATCGGGCAACAAAGATCAGCCGTATTTCACCAACAAATCATCCCCAAATTAGGTTATGGGAAATCTCAGGAAGATGGTCGTCCCCTGGCCGGGCATACATTTGATCTCGCAGGCCCCGTTCATCTCTTTCGCCCGCCTTTTCATATTCAGTAACCCATTGCCGGACAAAGACTTGGCCGCCAGGGCCTCCATTTGCGCGACGTCGAAGCCCACCCCGTTGTCATGGGCCGTAAAACTGACCTTATGATGGCTGAGGGCTATTTTTATTTCCAGGCTGGTAGCCGAGGAGTATTTCAGGGTGTTATTGACGATCTCCTTGAAAATAAGGTAAAGGTTCTTTCGTTGCTCCATGGACAGGGTGATGGAAGCGAGGGGTTTGTCAAAATGAAAGCTGAACCCGATATTCCTGGCCTGCAGTAATGGTTTGGCGAAGGACTCCATCCGCTGCAGGATCTTTTCCATACCATCGTTGCGGGGATTGATGGCCCAGACGATATCATTCATTTCCGAGATCATATCCGTGGAAGTATCCCTTATTTTAACCAGGATATCTTTCAGTTCGCCGGTATTTCCATTTTCGTGCTGGATCTTCGCTACCTGGCTGTAAATGGAGACGCTGCTCAGCGTGGAGCCGACATTGTCATGCAGGTCCTGGGCGATCTTATTACGGATATCCTGCAGCCGGAGCAGTTCCTTGATGCGATACCGGTATGCGGCATAAATGATCCCGGCCGACAGCAGGATACAGAGCCCGTAGAACCACCATCGTTTCCATACCGGCGGGATGATCCTGAATTGCAATTGAGCGGCATTACCCACCCAGCCGGCCATATTCGTGGCGGCCTTCACTTTAAAAGTATAAGAACCTCCCGCCAGGTTGGAATACTGGGCGGTGTTCCTTCCCTCGGCATCGATCCAGTCATTGTCCCATCCTTCCAGCATATACCAGTAATGCACTTTACCCGAAGAGAACTCCGGCGCCGAAAAATCGATGCTTACATGGTTCTGGTTCGGCTGCAGCTGGATCTCCTTTTCAAAGAGGAGGTGGCTCCGGGAATTGTTGACCACTTTCAGGTCCGTAAAATACACGCGGGGCTGCCGGTATGTTTCGGAAATATCATCCGGCCGGAATGCGATATAATAATTGGAGCCGCTTACGTACAGGTTCCCTTCGCCGTCCTTCACGACGTAGCCGCGGACACCTCCCGACTTCTCTATATCGGGCAGCTCGAAAGAAGCATAGGTCTTATGCAGGGGATCGTATTTCTGGATATTCCCGTTGCTGATCATCCACACATTGCCCTGCCTGTCCGTCTGGATCCCTTCCAGCAGGTTGTTGGATGCGGGGATATGCAGGAACTGCCGGTCGGTCCTGTTCATGTAATTCAACCCGCCGCCGTACGTGCTCACCCACAGATTGCCGGAGGCATCATTTGCTATGTCGAATACATTGTCGTTGCTGATCGAAGTGCCGGAATGGGGATTATTACTGTAGTAAGTGACAGGCAGAGTCTCCGTCTGCGCCGGCGTCTTATTACTATTGCTCCGGGGCCATTCGCCCAGCCCCATTTTAGCATTGGCAAGCCAGATCGTCCCGTCTTCCGCACGGTAGAATTTCCGGATAAGGTTATCCCTGAGGTTGAGCCGCCGGATGATCTTTTGTGACGTATCCAGCCGCGATACCCACCGCTGCGCCCCCAGGTCGTAATAGGCCAGGTAATGTCCGTAGGGAGATGTCAGCAGGGCCGGCCGGCTATCGATGGTATCGCGCAGGACCGACACGACCCGGGATTCGATGATCTTATTCATCACCAGGTCCTTCCCGTTGTCCGGCAGTGGCTCAATACTTCCTTTCAGGGGGTCATACCGGAAGAGTGAATAGTCGGTGCCGATATAGTAGCTGCTGTCCTGGTCCCTGAAAAATTTGGTCACCGCCAATTTATAGCCCTTGTAAGTAAGATGCCGGTTGACAGGCTCATCCTTATCGGGTGCCTTTATGAAGAGTCCTTCGCTCGTGCCGATCCATAATTCCTGCCCGTTCTTATAAAGATCATAGATCGTGATATCCTTCCCTGCATGCGGCAGGAAGGTTTGCCGGAACTGCTGGCGCAGCGGGTTATGAACGCTGACGCCTTTATTGGTCCCCAGCCATACGATGCCCGAAGGATCGATATATACGCAGTTGATCCGGCCATCGGCAATGGTGCCTTCCCTTGCAGCATCATGGGCATAATGATAGAATTTATTCTGTGCCGGGTCGAAGAGCTGTAGTCCGTTGTATCGCCCCCCCATCCAGAGCAGTCCGTTCTTATCCTGCTGCATGCACAGGATATCGTCATTCACGAAAGAAAAAGGTCCTGCTTCGTTCCGGAACACTTCTTCCTGCCCCATTGCATTGTAGCGGAACAACACTCTATCCCAGGAGCCATACCATATATTCTGCTGCCCGTCCATGAACAGGGAAGTGACGCTGGCATGGGGCAGCTTGGCATAAAGGTCCTCATACCGCGGGTCGGTCGTAGCGGAAAGGTCCCGGGTATTCACTTTAAGGATGCTGCCTCCCTCCCGGCCGACCCATAAGACCCCATTGCGGTCAAGACATAAGGCCAGCATCGTGCTTCGGCTGCCCTTCGACACCTGTTCGAATCGCCCGGAGTGCTTGTCGAACCGCAGGACGCCGTTACCGCTGGTAGCCAGCCAGAGATAGCCGTTCCGGTCCTGCAGCAAGGCATTGATCCCGTTGCCGGGAATAGAACGGGCATCCCCCGGTAGATGTTTGTATTGCCTGAACTGCTGTTCGGCGGGCAGGCGAAAATCGTATCGCGTCAGGCCGCCATCCGCCGTACCGATCCAAACTATTTCATCCTCGTCCTGGAAAATACCTGTGATGATATTACCGGAGAGGCAGGCGGTATTGCCGGGCTGATGGCGGAAGCTGACGAAATGACTTCCGTCATAGCGGTTCAGACCGTCATCCGTACCGATCCATATGAACCCTCTCTTATCCTGGAAAATGCAATTGACCTTATTATGCGAAAGACCGTTGGCCGTAGTCAGCCTGCTGAAATACAGAGAGGGGTCTTGAGCGTATGTACTCCCTGTATGGATCAACAGCAGTAAAACGAGACAGTGACGCATGGCTCAAAATTATGGTAAACAAATCTACGAAAAAAAGTCCCGGAGAACCGGGACTCGTCCAAACCTATCCTATCTAAATCACTGTGCTGCAACAGGCTCGCTGTAAAGGAAATCATCCATCACCACCAGGTCTTTCGCTCCGCCATTGCTGAGATCCTTCGCACCCGTCCCCAGCAGACCATTTCCGCTGGTGATCTTCACACGGGTGACCTTTTCGTCCGGGAATCCGACTCCCAGCAAGGAGAAACCCTGCGGCCCTACCGGCGCCTTGAAGATACCCAGGCTCTTGTCGCCATTGAAATATTCCACGGTGGTGGAATTCGCGTCGTCCACGTCGGAGAAGATAACGGCAAACCCTTTTACAAAGGCGTCCGTCTGCGTGCCGGGCACTTTAAAACTCACTTCTGTAACATTGTTGCCCATATAGGCAAATAACCTCTTCCTGCTAAAGGCCTCGAACTGACCGGCATAAGAAGGCTCGATGTCGGAGAAATCCGTGGTATCCACGCGGAAACTGGTGCCCGTGGTCTTCAGGATCAATCCCCGTTTGCGTGCATTGCCGAGGTTAGGATCGGAACTTCCGAAAAAGTCGAAGGGAAAGTTGTTATTGTTGGTGAGATTGGAAGGCACCCCATCCCAGTTAACTTCCCTTCTCCCGCCGGTAGCGCCGGGAGCAGCATTCAAGGGGTCTCCCGCCAGAACGCGGAATTGATTCAATTTGCTGACGATGGACGCACTGTCGCCGGCGGCAGTGATCACGACCGAGTTCACGGCAGGAGGGACAGGGGGCTTTGTCCCACCATCGTAGTCATCTTTTTTACAACTGCTCACTATCAGGCCCGAGACCATGATTACCAAAAACATCTTTTTCATTTTCTAACGAGATTTTTTTTAATGATATGAATTGTGTACCTACGATAAAAGGTTTTGCAAAATTGCCGCAAGGACGCCAGTTCTACAATCCCCGAAACTGTCATTGTCATCACTACTATCGGGGAGTAAGGGGCTATTTTTTTTCCACGGTCACTCCCGGGGGAACTTCTTTGTCTACGGGGCGAAGGACCTGGAGATATTTATAGATAGCTTTTAATTCGACGTCGCTCATCCGTTTAAAACTGCCCCAGGGCATATGGCTTTGCGGGATCAGCTTACCCATGCGGAACCGGGCAATGAACTGTTGCTCCGTCCAGCCCCTGATCCGCCCGCCGTTACCTCCCGTCAGGTTGGGGCTGGTAATAACGTACACGCCCGAATCGGTAGACGTCTCCATTCTAAAGCCACCGGAGAAATCTTTCCCGATAAAGGCGCCCGTCATTAAATTCCGGTTGGTGTGACAACCCCGGCAGTTGGCAATGCTGTTGGCGATATACCTGCCGTAGAGGGCCGTCGTATCCCGCCGGATGGCTGTGGGAATGGGCTCAGAAGGACCCGCTGGCTTTAACAGGAAGGCGCTGACAGCCTTACCCAGCAGGTTGAACTTATTTTCCGGCACGGTATTTTTCACCGGCTGCTGCTGGCGCAGCCAGGAGATGATCGCGGTAAGGTCCTCGTCGCTGGTATGATGAAAAGGCATAAAATCAAATAAGGCCCGCCCGTCGGCGCCGACCCCATAACGCAGGGCCCGGGCGATCTCAGGGTCTGTCATTTTCCCGATGCCTGTTTCATCCGGCGTCAGGTTCTTCGAATAAATAGTTCCCAACGGCAGGTCGAATCGTCTTCCACCGGAAAGAGGGACTTCGCCGCCGCGGTTGACCTCTCTTTCGGATCTTACGGGTGCATGGCAGTCGGCGCAATGGGCCATGTCGAACACGAGGCTTTTACCGCGTGCTATCACAGCGCTGTCCGTTGTGGCGTGAAGGTTAGGATAGGGCGCCGCGAATCGCCTGTCCTGCCTGAGCAGGATGACGACATACAAGCCCGCTGCCAGGATAAGCAATAAGCATCCCGACCAGAATAAGAATTTTCGCATAGTTAAAGCTTTTGAAAGGGTCAAAACTATCCATCCGGCCAAACATGGGAAATAGTATAATTCTACTACGGACGGATATCCCCGCTTTTGGGGATTTACTTATTGCCCGCAATTCCGGAAGTTTACAGGTTCCTTTTATCACCCGTAAAACGTCATCATGGTAAGTGAAGCAGTATTATACAGAATGGTAGAAAGAGTGACTTCGTATATCGAAGAAACCGTTACCGTGGCCGGATCCACGAAAAGAGAAGAAGTATTCGCCCTCTTTGACAGTATGCAGCAACTATTCCCGCAGTGGGGCATTATGACCT
>Ga0307517_10006444_pt1 | contig 17371 bp, 8 predicted proteins | sample 23_EM_MG_FD_194515 | JGI IMG/M metagenome (GOLD analysis project Ga0307517, IMG submission 194515) | Populus trichocarpa ectomycorrhiza microbial communities from riparian zone in the Pacific Northwest, United States - 23_EM | ecosystem: Host-associated > Plants > Roots > Unclassified | place...
GTTGTTTAACCAGGTTGACTGAGTGTTTGTAGAGCTCCTGAGAAACCTATCGACCCTTCCTCTCTGAATAGGAAAAAAATTGCACAGTTCAAGCATTCAATTTCTAATGCTCTTGCGTGATTTCTTTTTCATTTTTTTCCAGGATGTTCCTCACCTCTGTAAAAAGGCTTCGAATCATGAGGACCTCAGAGGCCAATGGACTTGGTATGCAAAGTTTTCAATCAACTGTTCTGTGTTTGCTTCCTAGTTTTCCCACTTATTTTTGCTTCTCCTGACGACTCTAAGACTGCTTAATTGATTGCAGCTCCAAGACTCCAGGATAGGAATGAGAAACAAAGAAGCAAGCCTGTTTAGCCGCTGCTGCCTCATCATTTTAAACTCCTGTAACATGGAGACACTCACTGCTTGAAAACAGATAGAGAAGTTGATGAATCAGAATATTTTGCTAAGATTGTTCCTTCTTTTTACTGTTTTATCGGGTTTTTGCTGAACCAGTATCTGGTTCTAGCTGGTTTTTGGTTTTTGTAGGCGATATTCATTTTAGCTTCTTTTTTTTCATCTTATGTGGTGCTGCCAAACCGGCATCGCACACTTGACTGCTTCTCATACTGTAAATATGGGAGTACTTGATATCTAGAGTGGAGTTTGCTGAAATCTAGTGGACTCAGTTTAGTGCTTGTGTGGTTTGATGCTTGAAAGTTTTCATGTTATCGGTTGGCCATGTTTTTGACATATTTATACTTTAATCCATTGATTGTATGCCTGCGGGTTGGCATAACTGCATTGATTAATTCTATCTTCTTGCGACTAAAACGTCCGCTTCAAGTTACTCTCACCTTCGTATAGTAAGTGGTGCAGCTATGTTACTTGATAGTTGAGCCTGCAAAACGCAATTCTGATAGTTGGCATGCCACCATCAATAGTAAATTCCACCATCACAGTTCTTCCAATTATGCAACAGATGATATTTTCTGTTGATCACGTTCTTTCAAGCACAGCAATCCTAATTAATACACTAAACCAAGAAGGGCTGATCAGTAAATTTTACCTTCTCCAAACTGTTTCAGTTTTGGCAGAAAATTAAGAGAGTGGCTAAGAATAAGTGGTTGTGAACTTGTGATTATCTACCAATATGGAAACTCGACAAAAGAGGAAAATGGTCAAAGAAACATGAGATTTTTTACTTAAACCTGGTCAAAGAAATTCATTATGTAAATTTAGTTTTTTCTTCTGGTAAGTCTGAGATTCACGTAACCAAAACAATGCAGCAACAGTAATTTCACGAGTAGATGACGTAGAGCATGTTTAATGGTAATTCAGTTGCAGTCTTCGGTGATAATCTTCTCCTGTTTGAAGGGGAAAGTATTACTCCATGATAAACCTCGCTTTGAGTCCTGTCCTTTCCTTTTGAAGAAAAAACATTACCCCGTGATGAACTTTTGGCAGGAACAAGTTGATGGGGTTATTTTCTTTGTTTTTTGAAAGAAAAAGGAGAAGACAACAGAAGGGAACTAAAAACCAAAGGACCTGGGTTCAAGTGCATATAAGCCAATAAGTGAAATCTGGGTTAGGAGATTTTGCTCCAACAATTGAGACAAACTTGATGTCTAAGATTATGTGATCATTTTGATTTTGACTGCAGATTACTAAATTGATTAATAGTGCGATCCATTAGCATATTGACTTTCCTTTATAACAGTAAATGATTAAGGGACAACTGTATTCTACTGCTTTTCATGAAAACCCTCATCAGTGAAAGGCCTCATGCTTAGTTCTTTCTTAAATTTCTTTCAACTGTTCTGAGGATTTTCTTGCTGGTTCCCACAACTTGCAAAGTAAAGTGAAAAGATGTCTTGTATTTATGCAGAAGACTGAATACCCTTTTCTCAGCCAGGCCATGAAGTATAAATTACTGACCCGCCATCTAAGGTCCATTCTTTCACTTTTGTCTCCCAAACATTCGTCATACATGGAGAACATCAAGCAAAACATGACTAATAATAGCCTTGGAACCCCACAGCTGGAAAGCTTTCCAGTCGTACTGATAGCATCTTATGTATATATGTGCATACTGGCTCCACTGTAATCTTAGGAATGTGCTGACAGGTGAAAGAGAGTAAAGCAGCAATTATGTCCATTTGAGAGCTGAGACATTTAAATTGAGCACGAGTGTTTATAAGATCGTTACATTTGATGCATTTTTTCTTGAATACTTTTACCTTACAGTGCAGATTGGTCCACCATCTGGTATTTGCACCAAGTGTAGGAACAACAACAGGCTACAAAATGGTCATGGATGATTGCTGGACGAACTGTTAAATGATAATTTGACTCATTTTATTCCTGGGAACCAAATGGGGCCTAAATGATCTTCGCTTTCCATGCATGCTCTACACGAAATGCAATTCAACGGTTTCAAGTTGAACCCCATTGAAATTGTCTTCCATGCCACAGTAAGAGCCATGCCCAGATAACCACATGTTAAGTCACTCCTCCAATCTCTATCATAACATGTCGAACCATGGCTAAAGTTTTTTAAAAATTAAAAAAAAATTATGTTTAAAATTAATTCTTTTATATTTTTAAATATTTTAATATACTGATTTTTAAAAGAATTTTTTGTGAGACACAGAGAGAGAGAGAGATGCCCTTCACTTCCCTTAGCCCTTGAAGAAATAATATTATCGTTCAGAGTAAAATACTCCTGTTTGGAGAGTTTTCAAAAATTTTGATATTTTCTTTAAATTAATATCTTTTTTAGCTAGGTTAAAAATAATTTTTTAAAAAATATATATTATTTTAATATATTTCCAAAAAAAAATACACATAAAAAAAAATTAAATACTGCTTCTAAAAAATATTATTTTAATATATTTCCAAAAAAATATACACTAAAACAACTACTGCTTCTTCATAACTCAAACACCCCTGATCTCATAGTAAAATAGGGTAAAGTGCCATTATAAGCAACATATTCCATCCGTACCACAATCCCTTGTACATGAACACTTCAAAATGGTTAAAGTGCGATATTGTACCTCAAGTAAACATGTTACATACAAGCAGCATAACGGTTGAGACATGCTAGAAATTTTAGGACTCGGAATAGCACCAACTATTTATTCTCCCACATTACTAAATTACGGGTACAGTTTTGGGTGCAAAGAAACATGACACCAATGCCTACTGCAAGAACTCCCTTGGATCAGTGACAAAACCAGTCAAAGCAGATGCTGCGGCAGTGTAAGGAGAGGCAAGATATATCTGGCCTTCCTTGTGTCCCATACGGCCAGGGAAGTTCCTATTTGTTGTCGAGACGCAGACCTGTAATGACAAAGCCCTTGCAGCAGTTAACAGAATATCTGAAAATCATAAACGCCTCCCTCAATCTTTTCCCAGTCAGAGTATAACGCAGAAGTACACATGGTAGGCAACCATTAGCGATGCATAAGGGTAACTTCTAGTGGACTGGTAAAATAATCAACTAGATTTATATATCCGACAGTCTCGTCCACGATGATTTGAGGGAAAGAAAGGGAAGAAAAAAGGTCAAGAAAAAAAATGTTATTTTCAGCATTTCCCTTCAATTGTTCTTTGGAATCAAGCAAGGCCTAAACAAGCTAATAATCCAGCACGTTATGTTCAAGAGCTTATTTATAGCAGGAATCAGGAAAGAAACTCTAGAAAGGCAGAATGGTCAACCTATACGTGTTACTAAGATGTAGCAGGAGAAAAAAATTAACTTACCATAGGCTCATTCATGCGAGCATGAGTGTCTTTAGGGCCTCCCAAACAGGCACCACAGCTAGGACTTGCAGGCGTGTCACACCCAGCTTCTTCAAAAATCTGGGCGCAAGTCTTGCCACCAGATCCTGGTACTGGGAGAGTGTATACGTCCATCCAAACCTGTAAATTTTATGATATGAATATGTAATGTTACATGTATAACGAAGTACTCTACAATTAATCCACACATTTGAAGACAGTTAATAAGCATTGCAAACCTTTTGGGTAGCAGGGACAAGGAATGTGGGAACTTTGACCTTTTTACCCTGGACAAAAATCGAAAGGATAAATCAAGTCTAAGAAGAGGGATGGAACCAATGTAAGGGTTAAACCGAATCTCAGTGTAAAACACTGTACTATTTGCAACAAAGATTAAACTGCCACACTACCCTAAATCAAATGCTCAGAGCTATTAACTCCTATCAATTGTGCCCAAGCACATTTGCATGCCACAACCATACAAATTAGCAAGCAAAAATGAGTATGAAGGAAGAATGATATTCAAATTTTACATAGATGACAATCCAACTTAGCCATCAGAAATGAGTATACTATGGAGGAAGAAAGATATTCAATTTTTTATAGATGAAGGACAGAGAAAAGCTTACTAGCACCGGCAATGAGTTAGATTTAGAAATCAGTACATGTGGGGTTGTTTATAGACTCAAAATTTTCTTAGCTGTCTATGATCAAAACTACATATAATGGGCCATAAGTGGCTAACTTAGAACTCGAAAAAAGACTTCCTAGAAGATTCTAGCTTCAACAAAAATACCAGATAACCACAGTAGGAACTGCACAGATTTATAAATATAATCCTAATAAAAATACCCCAATATCCATAAATTAAAAGGATAAAAAAAAAAAATTAAGCCCAGTCTAATTAGGAATCAATATCAACTGGAGGATATGATTGAATTTATACTTTTATTGACCATGGTTAAAAGGCCCACACAAGTAGAAGTGCTACCAAATCAAATTGAAATTATTATAAAAGTAAAAGCAAAATTTCTTCCTCGGTAGCTGCTTCAATTAACTCTATGCTGCGTTGAAATAACAACCCAACAGTCCAGCAGCAATAACATCATGAAATAAATAAAATAGATATATGGCTCTTACAGAAGCTAGAAAGACTTTGGCTACAGCCATAAAATCCTCTGTTTTTCCACCAGTACAAGATCCGATATATACTCTGTCAATTTTGACATCTCTGCATTCTCTTGCTAAAGCACGATTGTCAGGAGAATGAGGCTGCAAAAATATAAGATTGCATCACTTCTTCAATGGTAAAAAAGCAATCTCCAAGAACTGAGATAATAACAGCTTTTGTGATAGAATCAATATAGGTCCATCAAAGTTTTGGTCCCCCACTGTAAATATTGAAAAAAAAAAAGAATCCATAAACTCAAACATAAAAAAAAATCACCCACCTTTGCAACCAATGGCTCCAATTTTGAGATATCGAATCTGTACTCTGAAAGAAATCTAGAAGCCAAAGAAACATGCCATCACTATAAATGAAAACCAAAATCACGACACGGAACTTCTTATCAATATTCTAGTAGTGACTACCTATTACAATAATAAAGTTAATGTCATGATCCTGCAGCAGAAAAAATAATATAGTGTTCAATGACCTTTGAGTTTTTTTTCAAATCAGTATAAGAGTTTCTAAAAGACCAAATTATGGCACTGACTGCCTGAAGTAAAATACAGCTATAGACAACCTTAAAGTTACAAAAAGTCAACTCAATCTATATATGCTCAATGCCATAACTTTAATTATCCATATCACATTATAAAATTTGATTGCTTTAGATTATTTAGTTAATGACTGAACATGATTATAGAAAAAAACGATCCAAAATCTAAACAGAATTTTGATATATGACCATTTTCCTATAAACAGTACATATATGAGAGCATTTTGTTTTATTTTTACAGATCCCATTATAGAGTCACCAGAAAACCAGACGAAGTAGAGAATCTTGATGACTATTTTCAGCTGGGAAAGCCCCAATTTACCACCCAAAAAACACTATTAAAAATGATTCAATACTTTGATTGTCTATGGTAGTTTCATCAGGCAGATTTTTTCAAAACCTTTTTCAAATTCCAAATGGAAGGAATGGAGAAACCAGTCAGTCAGAAATGTGTTCTCAAAATATCATAGGGTAACTAAAACAATAAGTAAAAAGAGAACCCTAAGAACTTAAGAAATTAATTCTTGGCAAACACTTAGTTTGCACAAACCTACCTTGCTTGCGCATCACTATAAACTGGTTCATATGGCAGAGTCGTTTTATCCTGTGCACAACAAAATATAACATTGTAAACTCTTGCTAGGAAAAATAGCTCAGAATCATGCAAAAGAAAATATCGTCCATAATGAAAACAAAGAAAACCTAAGCAATGATGAATAGTTCATCTAAAAATCAGTGAGGCATACCTCAAGGTACTTGAATGTAGTGCTATCAGCAGGGACAACACCATTCTTTCCCCCAGCTTCAACAACCATGTTGCATAATGTCATCCGCTCTTCCATCTATATCGAAGACAGACAATAAAAAAATCAATTGAAGTGCAATTTAACTAGCACAGATAGAACCTGAAGCGCATATTGCTCGCCTAAAGATACCGATGGTTACTCACAGTTAAACTTTCAACAGTTGAGCCAACAAACTCCATCGATTTATATGTGGCACCAGCAACAGATATTTCACCAATAATCTGAAGAGTGACAACAAACATCGCACAATTGATACAGAAAACAGAAGTTAATATTTTTAAGCATATGTTAAGTGGCAATTTAAAGGAAACAAATGCCTAAGACCCAAGTAAATTTACTTGCAAAATCAAGTCCTTCGCTTGCAAATAATCAGGCATTTCACCATCCATTACAAATCTCAGAGTTGGGGGCACCTGCAAATTTAAGAAGCAAAATCATAGGTAAATAAAGTTGGCAATACCACAATCAATTCAATCCAGATGAGAACACAAATTTGTAGAAATGACAAAATTAACACATCTACAAGCTCAAAAAAATTAGAACAACACAGTTTGATTAACTTTTCACAAACATCAAGTTCTTTGTGCTTTTGAGAACTATGGCTTATAGTGACTTTTAGAACATCCAGGTGCAGGAATGTAGAGAGTGCACCTGCTACTTGCAGTTTAAAAATACACAAGGAATGAACAGAATAGGCTGATGACTTAATTCAAATAGAATTAATTTGCTTCATAAAAAGGAAACAAAACCACCAGGATATTGACAGGTCAAAGGGGAACATGAGGAGTTAGGAGGGGGGGAAAAAGCCTGGATCCTATAGATGTGAGGTCATAAGATCAGGTATTTCATGCACCCTATACAATATAAGAATAAGGATGCAAAATAAAGGATCAATTTTCCAAACCTTGAGCAGGAGCTTCCCAGTGCCTAATACAAAACCAGCATCAGTGTTGCCAATTCCAGTTGCAAATTGGCCAAATGCTCCAGCAGTACATGTGTGTGAGTCTGTTCCTAACAGGACCTGAAGTTCATAATGCATGATTACTGGCTTTCCTTCAATATAAATGATAAATTTGACAACTCAATGAGGATAAAAAATTGCACCTCTCCAGGCCTGCAATGACCTTCTTGGGCAAGTGCAACATGGCATACACCTTTGTAGTCGGGGTTAGCCTGCAAAGTCACAAAGTAATATGCACATTCAATGTCAGAAAATAGCAGTAACCACAAATTCATTACTTAAATGTATAGAATTTTTTAATTAAATAAATTGTCATTGAACCATACCTTGAAGTTACCAAGATCCTTGATATCATAGAAGTACTTTATATTTTGTTCATTGCAGAAATCTCTCAATATATCCACATTGCGATTTGCACGTTCGTCTTTAGTGAATATATAATGATCTGGTATAATGACAACCTTTTCACGATCCCAAACCTGCAATTTTTAAAGAGTGAGTCAGGTAGGTACTTTGGAGCACAGAAAAAAAAAGACTAGAGATACAAACAGAGAGAGAGAGGGTCGGAATATTGAGAATGTCAGTTCTTGAATTCAAGAATTAATTCGAAGATTATGCTAAATGGGAAAAAATAGGGTAGAAATGAACACCATTTGCCATTTATTGAAACCTCTGAAGTAATAAATGGAGTTTCTGGGCATCAAATGGAAATTGAATCGGTCTGGTATTTCATGCAGTATTCAAGAAAACAGAGCCTCCAAAGTATTAGGCTCCGTTTCATGCAGCATCAAACACCCGTATCATGATGAACACCTTGTTTTACACTCACACTAGGAAATCCAAACTAAACCATAAAATCTATTTAAATTTATCAACTTATCATGTAGTAAAACAACAAGAGCCCGTTCAAGTACCTATTTTCTTAAAAAAGAATCCGAGAACTACTTGCAAAGGAAAAAAAGCTAGTCTAAAACAATCGAATACCTTAGCATCCTGTCCAAACTCTTTCTTGAAGATCCCAATAGAACCAGGGCCACAAACATCATGGGTCATCAAGATATCAACGTTGACCCAAACATTCTCACCTGGGATCAACTGGGGCTTCTCAGAGGCTCTAGCAAAGATTTTCTCTGTCATTGTCAACGCAGTCTTGACCTACAAATTCACCATGAGAAAAACCATCACCATGGTAACACATCAAATCAAATATTGGAAAAATGAAAAAGACAGCAATTAAAAAAAAAAGCTTTACATCACCTAGTCAGAACCAAAACAAAATAGCTGGAAAAAAAAAGGAATAAGTAAAACAAAAGGAAGCTAACCGAGCCAGTTGTGGCAGGCCTGCGCTCTGATTGCTGAGGAGCCATGACCGATACTATTTTTTTTGAAATTGATTTCTTGCATTTGGGGATCGAAAAGGGTGATGGTGATGATGAAGAAAAGGCCGACAAACCCGGATCCTTCAGCATCAGAAAACAAACAAATCTCACCCGAGTGCATAGTAACTGAAACCAGAACAAAAAAAAAATTGTACAGTGCAAGAAGATTGTGATAAAAAAGTCTAAACCTTTTTGGTGATGAAGAATGTGGAGTTTGGAGAAATGGTAGAGGAAGCCATGACTGGCAATGTTTGATGATAAAAACCACTGCTCTGCTAGCGTTTTAAGTTAGCAATGCTGTGTTTGGTTCCTGTCCTGTCTTGTCCTTAGGAAGAAAAAATGGAGGCTGCTATAGAGAAGAAGAAGAAGAGCACGCTCGACACACGAGTCTGCTAGTAATACAGGCATGCGATTTGTGGCTCTGATGAGTCCGGTTTATTTTGTATCCTACCCTATTAGAAATATGACTCATTATTTGACCCGCGTTCCATCGCGGGTCAAATAATTTAATTTTTTAAAAACAAAATATATAAGTTTTTTAAAGTATTTTTAGTCATAAAAAAATTAAAAAACTTGTACATATCAATAAATATAAAAAAAATAATAATAAGTAAAGACTGAACGGAAAAAAACCAAGAAATAAATATAAATTAAAATATTTAATTTCACATGATGACTTATTTTAATAACCTTGTTTCTTTAAGTAATTTTTTTATTTAATTATATGATTTTTTGTGCTAGTAAAACATAAAAAAATATTGAAAATAACTAAAATATAAACTCAAAAAGTAAATAGATATACATAGAGAGATGTATTTTATCTCGTAACATGGTTATATCTAAAAATTTTGTTTCTTATAATAAATTATTTATTTAATTAAATAATAATAGAATTAGTCTGCGCTATAACAAAGATTAAAGCAAAAGAATTCTCGAACACCATAAAAAAAATTATAAGTATCACTAACGTATTTTCTAGAAAAACAAATAGATTTTAACCATGAATTCAAAATTAGTTGCATACTTAACGATATTTTTGCCTGATGTTGAGATGAAAACATGTTGGATTTATATAAGTTAACCTGGGTTTATTAGCGAAACCCGCATGGATGATCTTGCAAAAACCAAATTGAAAAGTTAAGTCATCAGTTAACTCAATGTTGAAGGATGCAATTCGTAAAAAGCAACACTCAATTAAAAAAAAATTAGTGAACTCGAGTCAACCAACCAAACTCACGACACAAATCAAGCACATCATCAAATTCAATAAATTTTTTATCCCAAAGATTATTTTCCATTTAATTACACGGCTATAAAGCGCATGAGGGTTTTTTTGTATGAAATATTTTTTTAAAAAAAAAACAAGCAAGACCCCCTTAAATCTTCTAAATTCTGGTTAATTTCTCAAACCTACAACCAGTAAAATTACAGACACAAGCTCAGTCAATAAGCTAAATTCCCAACCAATTTAATTTTAAATGATGAAACTATAAAAAAAATATTAATTTAAAAAATTCATCAAAGTAAAATAAATAACAATCAAATGAATAGGAACCAGATTTGGCAAGGGAAAAAATTGGAGGACAAAATCATTGAAAAATATCCAACCATGAAAATTAATTCAAACAAAACAAATAGCAATTAGAAAAATAGGGACCAAATCCAACATGTAAAAACAATGAAAAATAATGAAATTAAAAATAAAATCAATTTTATAAATTACTTCAAATGAAATAAATAGTAATAAAAAACGAACCAAATCTAAAAAAAAACAAATTAAAAAATTGTTTTGAAAGTTTGCAATGTCAAAATAATAAGAAAGGGTCATCAAGCCATAAAATAGTTTTATCCATCACACCATGTTGTATAGGAATTAAAAAGATAAAAATACATGTGGATGTAGATTAAATAAAACTCTACTTTTAAGGGTGCTTAAGTTATTTTGTTGCGTTTGAAAAAAATAAAATAAGAATACAAAAATACCCTTACATGCTAGCTTTTAAAAAAATGAATCTAAAGGTATTAAAGTCATTTCAGCAGGTGTTATAAAAGTAAAAATACTTAATTGCGACTTTTAAATTTGACAATGTCCAATGAACAACTATGTAATTATCGAATTGCCCTTGGTAACTAGTTTATTGATCTTGACTTGAAATGGCGAAATGGATATTTCATGTGAATTGTTAAGTAGAATGCCCTAGCCTTTTAGAGTTTCTCACAGTAAATAAATGTGAAAAATTATGTGAATTTTATACGTGTCAGGTTTCATGGATGCCGTGCTTATGTATCTCTTAGTTTTTTAATATTATTCCCGTTATATTATTATTATAACTATAAAAAAAAACACTAAAATATGTGGGTGTTTTATTGTAGAAAAAACATTATTCATCTCCTCACATTTTATTGTGGATTTATTGTTTAATTTTTTTTTAATTTGATTCTTAAACTTTGTATTTGCACGATTACATCCTTTTAGGTTTGTATTAAATGACAAATGGCTCAAATTTACTGACCAATGACAAAGTTAAAAAAAAATGAGAATCGGTGTGGAAAAGTAGCTAAAAATGCACAGTGAGTTCAAAGTTTTTTTTAAGAGTTCAATTTAGTCCTCAAACTTTGCAGGTTATACCTATTTAATCCTTTAATCTTACCGCGGTTTGATTTGTGTACAGAAGTTCAATTTTATTATTTTCTAATCCATGTATTAGAGAGAAGAGTGAGATCATCGGACTATGATGGCAGAGAGAGAGAGTCGATGTAGATGTTGATTCCAACCACCAAATATAATTGATATTGGTGTCGTCGGTTCTATTTGCGAGGAGAGCTTCAATTGGGTGATTTTTCACATTGAAATTGTCTAAAACACCATATATAAACCAGACAAGATTTGTGTTTTAAAGGTTTTGTGTAGTTTTTTAGGTTGCTTAAGGCCATTGATGAGTTTGTCAAGGTTTTTATGATATTTTTAGATGTCTTTGGTAAAAAAAGGATTGAAAAATGGACTAATAAGTAAAAAAAAACCATAAACCTTGATTTTTCTGGCAATCACAATGGGCGTAATATAGGGAAAAACATATGACACATCGTTTTGATTTTTTTTTCAAAAACATTTGGAATGGACATCATGTTGTTTGTCCCATTAACAATTTTTTAAAAAACAAAGGACAACCTGTGTGAACTCTTTCAAAATGGACTAGGTGTGTTGGCTTGACTTGTGAGGCCCAACAACGCCTAACATCTTTTTTCCCCCCCTAATTTTACTTGTTTTTTTAAAATAATTTTCTTTTTACATATTTTTGTTTAATATTTTTTAAAAAATAATGTTTAAAATAATACCCCTTCTCTCTTATTTTTTTATTTAGTATTTCTTAAATAGTAGTTGTTTAAAAAATATGTTGTATCTGTTTAGTTTTTTAAAAAAATTATTTTAATTCATCTATATACATGCACGCACACTAATATACTTTATTTTTAAAAATAAAAAATATTTATTTTTTGATAGTTGTTCTAATAAGTGCAATTTTGTGTGATATTTTTTTCACTTTGATTTTATTCAATTAATTTCATGTGTGTCTACTTGTACTACAATTTGATAAAATTAAAATGAATTTTAATAAAAGAGTCATTGAACACAACCAGATAAATAACATGTGTTGCAAGATTAAATATTTTAATCTACATTCGTCTCTTTATTTTTTTAATTATGTCTTTAGTTATTGTTAATGATTTTTTTATTTTTTTATTAACATAAATAATTATTGATTTATTTAACTAAATATGTGTATATACTTTTTAATTTGACCTTAAGATTTTTTTTATGTAAACAAATATATTAAAAAAGCCTACATATTCGATATTTTATTGTTGAAAAAAAAATATGGCCTGAAGCGAAGTTTGTATCAAATAACTAGCTGTTTCATTGTTATACTATGTAAATTTAATGTAATTTCTCTTGAAGTTTTTTAAAGTGTTATGTTAGCTATTATAATATTTATGCGGATGTGGGAGGGGAGAATGAGAACAAACAGAGAGAAAAACATGAAAAAAAAGTTAGTTTTGGTTAACCATTTCAAAATCAATGGGAGAATTGAAACATTTTTGTAGATATAGAAGAAACATAGAAGAAAAATAAAGTTTGGAAGCAAAGATAAAGTATTGACAAATATACACGGAGAAATTTTTTAAGGCAAGTTATCAGATTAGGCACGAGGTTTGACCCAACTAAGGAATCGGGTCTTAAGTCACATAAATTGACCTAAGTCAATCTCAAAAAAAAATTGTGGTTTTAATATCCAACATAAAAAAATTAAGAAACAATTCATGTGGATGCATGCTATACATGTTGTAAATAAAGAAATTTAAGAAATTATTTTAAAATGTTTTTTTATCCCACGTTGAACATCTATTGTATTCTCATTTTAAGTTGAAATATTTAAATAAAAAACATTTCATATCCCACATTAGACAAACAATATTTTTTTATTGTGAACCTAGAGTACATATGATAATAGATTTTCAATCCCATACTAAAAAAATAAAAGTTTTTTATAGTATTTATATAGTGAAATTTGATACGAGTTAGTAACCAATAGAAAAAAATTGAGTAAGAGGAAAACATTTGATTGCCCCCGATACACGTGAGGCAACGCCTATGTTTTTGTTATTCATTGATTTAATTTTTCTTTTTGTTAAGAAAAATGTAATTTTTGTTTCGCGTATAAAAAAATAAAAATTAAATCAAAGATTCAATTTTTCTAGAAAAATAGGTTTCCATAGGGTCATAGGTCAATTCTAAGCCCTTCTTTATCACCTTTAGAATCAGTCAAGATCCTGAGTCAACCCACCAGCCCAACCTAGGTCTGATAGCTATGGAATGAACATGTGTTATGTTTTCTATATAGACGATGTGGTAGACTGAAAGTCCATTTGGCAACTCTATGGTTAAATCACCATTTGTTTTTTGGGTTTGGAATTGTATTTTAGGTGTTTTAAAAAAGTATTTCGTTTGAAGATGTATTAAATTAATATTTTTTTTTAGTTTTTTTATGATTTTTATTTATTAATACAAAAAATTTATTATTTTTAAATATATTTTCAAGTAAAAAACACTCTGCATCGCACCTTTACTTTTTACCAAATTAGATTTAACGTAAGGATTATTATGATTGCTTAGCTAACCAGTTAAAAAAAAAAAGAATATTTTTATATATAACAAGAGCAAGTAGCTTTTTGCTGAAAATACCTTTAATCATCAACCCAAAAGGAAAATAACCGAATGAATTACGACTAAAAAAATGCTCTTTCCATCGTCTTGAGTTTTAGATCTTACCTAGACATGTTGCCCATATATTGCCACAGGCTAAATATTTTTTTTATGTAAAAAATAATAGGATAAAAAAAATTTAAGTCCCAAAATCAATGGTTAGATTGAAAATTTAAATATTAAAAAAAAACAAAAACAAAAACCACACTTTATCCTGTTCAAATTATAAAACAAACAAATACTAGCTTATCTAAAGGAAAACCAGAAAAAAAAGTCAAACTTCCAAAAAAAAAAACATCAGCATAAAAGGGGAGGCAAGCATACCTGAGCGAATCTTCTAAATATAATTTAATCTACAAAACTTGCAACTTGTTAAATTATAGATCCGAGTTCAATCAAAAAGTTTAAATATCATCCGATTTAATTTTGAAAGATGAAATCGTTGAAAAAGCTATTAATAAAAAACTTGCAAAAAAAATCAATAAAAAAAGAATGGGGCTAAATTATGACATAAAAAAAACCTGAGGAGGATGAAATCTAAAAAAACAATTATCACGAACAAAAAAAATTGCAATTAAAAGAATTGTGACCAAACTTGAAAGATTAAAAAATCACGGGAGGTGAAACTGAAAATTATTTATAATATGATAGATTATTTATAAATTAAAAAATTATAGGAGTGAAATATAAGAAAAAATTATTGGGAGCTAACCCAATAGAATTAAATCGAAAAAAATAACAAAACTAAAGTTAAAAAAAATGATAAAAAATAAGATAACATCAATTTAGAAGAAAAAAATAAGGCAAACCTTTTAAACTTGATCTAATCTCTAAAAATCACACCCTGTGAAATTTTCTACCTTGATTGAATCAAGAAACATAATTCTCAACCAATTTAATTTTTAAAAATAAGATCGATAGAAAAGTATTAATAAAAAAACCTACAAAAACAACAAAAAGAATGATGATAAAATTTAATAGAAAAAACCTAGAGATGATGCAATTTAATGAAGAAAATAAAAAAATAATCCCACATAAAATAAATATCAATTAAAATAATAAGGTTCAAATTTTAAAGATTAAAAAAATCATAGGTGGTGAAATTGAAAACATCTATAAAAACCAAGTAAACTTGGACAAACATCCTAAACATTATCAAATCTTAAAAAGCTTGCAACCTATGAAACCTTGGATTCGGGTCCCATCAAGAAGTTTATTATAAGCCAATTTAAAAATATAAATTTTTAAAAAATTGTCAAGGTAGAAAAAATAGATAACAAAAAAAGTCTTGAGCAAACCTAATAGCCAACAAATCAAATACATAACCTAGGATAAGAAATTAAGATGACCCTATATATAGGAAAGCGAAAAAAAACTCCGGCAAACAATAAATAAAAAAATGCGTTAAAAAAGATGAAAGTCGAGCCGGACTAATCCTTTAGATCTATTATCCAGGTAATGAGACAATGGTAATCCAATTAAAGGCAAACTCGAACAAACAAAGAAGCAAGATTCTTAATCAAGCAAACATTGAATGATGAAATTGAGAAAATCAATCAATTAAAAAATAAAAAACAAAAACAAAATAGCAATTAAAAGAAGTAAGACTAAATTCGACATAAAAATTAGAAGAAATTAAATGTTATGGGAGAAATCAAAAGAAATTAAATGTTTAGGGATGGAATTGTAAAATACAGATCCATTAAGAAAATGATTAAAAATAACAATAAAAAAATTATGACCAAGTTTGACATAAAAATTAAATCAAAATAAATGTCTTTGTGTGGAATCGAAGAAAAACAAATCAATCAAGAAAATGATTCAAAACAAAGCAAATAGAAATCAAAAGAACGATGATCAAATTTGAAAACAAATTAAAAAAATCAAATGATCATGGATGAAATCAAAAATAAAATCCAATTAGAAACAATCAATGTAAATAAAACAATTGCAAATAAGAGAAGATGGATTAAATCAAAAGAAAAAATAGATTGAAGGGTTGATATGAACTTTTGCATGGCTAACATGCAATCCAATTAAGAAAGAGAAGGAAAAGAAAGAAAGAAAAGCATTTTCGGGTTAAACCACGTTGAACCGTCATACATATGCCACCAAAAGAGGAAAAGGACGCCGGGACGAATCAAATGTTGGGGCGGAATCACGGTTACATCTGTCAGAGCTAGCTGCACACATCGTCAGAAGGCGGCGAAATGACTGATGTGTTAAGGCTTGCGAGGCACTTGTCTACAACTTTTTTGTTTTTTTTGGTGCAGAAACTAAAAATGCCCCTAGGACTAAACAATATTAACAAACAAACCATGGTGAAATTACAACCAAGCCCCTAAAGCCAAGGCTAAAATTCAAATTGTAAGGATAATGTAGTAATTCAATTGTTTTATAACATATGAAAATACGAAAACAACCATGTGCAGAAAACATTGGATTATTTTATTCAATGGTTACATTTATAATTTTACTGTGCATTACAAAACACAATCACCAAAATAACCCAACACGATTCTCTAAAGACTTTTTATGTCACGGTGAAAAGATCACCTTACCTTTAAAGTAAAGGCTGAAGATAAAATGACAAAGGGGCAAAATATTAATTACACTATTGTAATAAATAGTAATATGTGTCTTGGGGCACAATAATATTGTTAGGGGGATTAGTTTTTTTGGATAATGAATTCTTTTTTTTTCATTTTGTCTTTAAAACTAGTGGTTTTAGGGGGGGTACGAGGGAGATTGAAGTTTGAAGATGGTTTTTTTTTAATAAAATAAAAGGAAAGGTTATCAATTAAAACATAAACTTAAAAATTATGTAAAAAAAAGACATAAAAGGTTATTAATTAGAAAAAATAAAAAGAAAAAAAATGAGGTCAGACGCTGCTGAGCTTGGTAAGCCAATTTTTATTTTTTAAATTAATGGGGCAAGAGAGATGTTTCTTTTGAAAAAACAGACAACACGTCGTTAAGATTCTTAGATTTTAGCCACTGTGGTGGCTGAAAAAACGAGGTTCATGTTTTTTATCCATCCAAAAAACCATTTTCAATATATTTTTGACTTAAAAAGACATAGAAAACACCACGGGAACCTTGTAATTCATGGCCTTAAAAAACGCAAAAAAAAAACACCTCAAAACCTGAAACCAAAAATCTTTCTGAGCTTATTTTTTTAGGCATTTTCAAGATAAAAAAACACGTAGTTCAAACTCATTTTATCACATGGAATCATTTGACATAAAAAGCGATCATTTTAGTGGTTGAAATCACCATCAATGACAACTTTCTTTATCCATGCCAGAATTTGGCGAGTCCCTCTCCCCCCACTAAAAAAATGACTGAAAAAAAAAAAAAAAAAAAATTTATACCAAAATTAAAATTTTAAAAATTAAATAGACTGGTTATCGAAAGGCCAAAAAATAACAATGGATGAAAATAAACTTTTAAGACAAATTTCAAAATCATCA
>Ga0307517_10006445_pt1 | contig 17367 bp, 23 predicted proteins | sample 23_EM_MG_FD_194515 | JGI IMG/M metagenome (GOLD analysis project Ga0307517, IMG submission 194515) | Populus trichocarpa ectomycorrhiza microbial communities from riparian zone in the Pacific Northwest, United States - 23_EM | ecosystem: Host-associated > Plants > Roots > Unclassified | place...
GTAAACGATGTCAACGCTTCCGGATCGAGAGTTTCCGATGATCTGTATTTCTAGGAATCATGTTGCCCAGCTGCGACAACGGTCAACATCATTGCAGACAACCCTTATTTCCTCTTTATCGATGATCTACCCTATTGAAATGTACTCTTCGACCGATCTGCTGTTTACAATACTCGACGTCCCTTTACCAATTCCGATGGCTGCAAAAGATCCAGCTCCTCCTCTGACACTACTCAACTACAAAGATGTGACGGAAGAAACGGTGGCAGCAGCTCTTGGCTATGTTGCTCAGGTCTTGCAACTCTTGGCCGCCTATATGGGCAATAATTTGGTATACCCTGTCACATGTATTGGTAGTCGGAGTTTAATTAGAGATGGGATTTCAGGAATGGTAGGGCCTCGAATGTAAGTATTGTTTTCATCATACTTAATCCGGATTCTCAAATGACACGACTCAGGTTCCCCTTGTTTTCCAAGGGTGTGGATACATTTAGATTTGAGTACGGGGTGTTCCTACTCAATAAGAACATAGAAACGGTAAGTCTGGCCTATTGGACTATCGGATTTTTGTGTTGAAATTGTTCACAGTTAATGGCGGAGCGCGATTTGCGAGCATTGGATATGCGACATACTTTACCGAATCTTAAGAATCTGTTACTCACACTGAGCCATGACACACCTGCGAAACTACCGTACGCACCGTTTTGTGATCTGGATTAAAATCATATTCATTTAATTTGAAGACCTCCACCAAGCATTCCGTCTCCGTCCCCCCGTTCAACAACCGAGTCCGAGACAACGGCCGCGTCCTCATCTTCAAGCGAAGAAACTCCAAAGGCATCGCATATGACACCATCTTCGACGTCTGCGGAGAATTCGACTCCCCCTGAGAGTGGTACAACCACGCCGACGACCTCGATTGGTGATCAGCGCAAGGGAAAGTCGTCATTTCTTGGTTTTGCGCCTTTTACAGAACTTCTTCGGGTACGATATCCTTCCGAAAAAACGATTCGAAGGGGTAATGCCACGTTACCGGGAGAGATCTCGGAAGATGTAGAAGCTAACGACGAGGACCGAAGGACAATCCGTTCCATTGGTTCGGACATGGCTTATAAAGAGTTATCCGTCGGAAGACCGGCAATTGGCCCAGAAGGAACGATCGAGGCTTAATTCCTGGACTGGCTCGCGTTGTGCAGGGTAACATTTTCTTTTCCAGGAACGTCAAATTGATTGGCGGTGCGACGTCTTCCGTATGTAATTCGGTTTGATTAAAAAAATAATTGATTGACAGACTAGAGAAGAAGCGACATTGCGTGTATCCATCAAGACAGATTCGTTCGCGCCAGCACAAAATAGTGTGATATTGGAAAATTCCAACAGAACGTCAATCACAACTAGGGATTGGACCTTGAAATTTTTATGTGTGATCGTACTAGTGGTTCTCAGACTATGGGATGAGAGCAGTAATATTTTCTCAAAATATCCGGTTGACGGAGTTGAAATTTTTGAAGGGAGTTGCCGTAACACTCATATTCAGGGACCACCAGTTGCTGCTTTACGACTACTTAAGTGCAACGGAAGTGCTTCTTTTTTTCCAGTCCCAACCACCAACCACCAAATTTCGGTCTCGAAAAGTGCGTGCTCATCGGCGTACGCAGCGCACTCACCGCTTACTCGTTGTTAGCTTGGTCCCCTGTAACCGCAGTCTTTACCAAGGGTTCCTCGTTCTTGAAAAGGTTCAGTCGCAGTGTCCTTCCTCCCCACATGTCATGTAACACCCAGAACAGGAGCCCGTATTGTGCATCTGCTATTGTCACTATAATTCTTCAGCCGCCTTTCGTTCCTGGGTCATCATTTATTCCGACGTTACAACCACTTCTATTGCGACTATGAACACTATCCAGAATACTACTTCTATTGTTAATCGCCCCTCCTCTGACGAAAGGAAGACAAGTCCGCCTGCTTTTCTGGACCTGGCTGATTCCGTGAGTCCTTCCCTTTCCTGATGGCTACGCAACACATTCGCTCATATGTCCCAAAAAGGCTGCGAGGTTGGGAACTAATTTACCCGGTATGTCGACAGTGAGTGTCAAATTTTTAAGAATAATCTCGTTCTCTAATCTACCTGTGTGAGTTGAAGCAGGAACACGAAAGGCAACGCTTTGTCCATCTCAAGCATTTTGAAGACCAAATGCGTGTGCTGAAAGAAAGGCAAGCTCAGGAGCTCTTAACCCTTCCGTACGAGGCTGGCTCTGGTCTCCAGCACCTCGCTGTATCGGCTCCGACCACTCCGCCCCGTCTCAACGCTCAACTCAGCGACGACAACGTCCCCCTCTCTCGCCAAAACCGCCCCTTTTTGGATGGAGGGTCACTCACCAAGGCCGACAAACGCAAGTCCGTCACTTATGCGCCCACTGTGAATTTGTCCCCAGATTTGGCGACTAACCCTACGGGGCACAATTTCACTCGTGCTGCCGGTGCGAAAAGTATGCCAGCGAGTCGGCGCACCTCAGCCAGTGAACATGATGAAGACCTTGCCGTTCATATTCAAGGATTGTCTTTGGCAGGCGGGCATTCTAACTCTGCTTCTCCTGCTCCTGCCCCTGCCCCTGCCCCCCCTTCTGCCATGTATAGGGGAAACGGTGGCCGATACAACGATGAGCAATACGCGAGTATCTACAATGCCGGTATGATGCTGGATGAACAGCTTGACAAAGAGATGCATAGTGAGTGGCTCTGCCACGAAGGTCAACGTTGTTTATTTATAATTATGCAGATGCTATGAAGCACTTGCCAACATCTGATGACGACAAGTATCATGGCTCCTATCCAAGTAAAGTCTCAGCTGCATTGGATCTAGCTCAACTTTCCCGTGGCTCTAGCCAACCTGGAGATTCTCGAGAGTCCCCACCGGAGTGGCAATTCTCTCGCACACCTGACGGCACTACGAGATCCGAGCGTCGGACGGTTACTAATCCAAACTTGACGGTCTCGGCGCCGTCCGATGACATTGCTGTCAAACTTCTTGGTGGAACTGGGTCTGCATCAGGAACTCCTCTCCCTTCCCATGGGCCCTCTTCTCGCCGAGGCTCTCCTCATAGCTTGCTGTCTGCTACACGATCTGTTCCAGCAACCCCATTAGGACTCTCGCCCAATATGATGAAGACTCCAGGGACTCCCAACACTTCTGAGGCTCAGGCCTTCAATGGTCGTACCCGCACTCCCACTCCGAACTCATTATTGGTTTCTGACAATACGATGAGTAACATCGAGCTGCAAGGCACCCTGTCTCGTCTACCTCATGGAAGCTCTGACAATGGAAACATTCCATACAACTCTGTTCAGGCGGCCAATCGTGACGATGTATGGTTCGATTTTATGTCTCTAACATGGCTCTCTTATCGTATCTAAATAGTACCAGTCTATTTATGGGATGAACAACGCTGTCGATGCGCAGTTCAATGCATATGGATTTGAAGCTGCAACTCATCCGTCAAATGGGACCAATGGTGCAGGCGTCGCAAACAATTTGTACCCTCAGAATGGCCCTCGATATGGACTAGCGGCACCAGGCCGCACTCCTTCGGGTGGTGACGCTAAGCATAATGGATTGCATGGCGTCAAGCACAAGCGAGGGGAGGTGGACAGGGAGTGTATGTTCTTTTTCTCTCTCAAGGAACCAAGGTTTGATACAATGTTTTTTAGTCAACCGGTTTGCTGGCACTCATCTGGAAGACCTCCAAGGTGAAATCCCGGCTCTGTGCAAGGACCAACACGGCTGTCGTTACCTGCAAAAGAAGCTTGAGGAAGGCGTTGCGGAGCACCGCGATATGATTTTCCGAGAGACCTTCGGTCACTTTGCGGAGCTTATGACTGGTGGGTGATTTGTGTATGTCTTATTTCATTCTCCTCTGACTGTTTGTGAAGATCCCTTTGGCAACTACCTTTGTCAGAAGCTTCTAGAGTACTCCACGGACGATCAGCGCAATGTCATCTGTGACTCTGTTGCTCAAGATCTCGTCAAGATCTCGTTGAATATGCATGGGACACGTGCGGTTCAGAAAATGATCGATTTTTTGTCCACCCGTCGACAGGCAAGTGTTTTCAGATGCATTCGTATTTCAAACTTACCAGGGGATAGCAGACTGATCAAAGATACAATGCTCAGATTCATTCCATTATTCTGGCTTTAAGCCTTCATGTTGTGGTTCTTATCAAGGACCTGAACGGAAACCACGTTATTCAAAAATGCTTGAACAAGCTCGCTCCGGAAGACAATCAAGTAAGAGTTTCGCAACGTCATATAACCTTTCTGATTGATTCTCGCTAGTTCATTTACAATGCAGTCGCAAACAATTGCGTAGAAGTTGCCACTCACCGTCATGGTTGCTGTGTCTTGCAACGATGCATTGACCACGCTTCAGAGATGCAGCGCGCTCAGCTTGTGGGTGAGATCACGTACAATGCTTTGACGCTCGTTCAAGATCCATACGGCAACTATGTAAGATTCCAATGTCAAAAAAAGAAATTTTGCGCTGATTGCTTGACAGGTCGTTCAATATATTTTGGATCTGAATGAGAGTCGCTTCAGTGATGCGCTCATTCGTCAGTTTACTGGAAATGTCTGCGCACTGTCAGTACAAAAATTTAGTTCTAATGTCATCGAAAAGGTGAGGATAATCCCCTCAAGATCTTTCATCTTTTACGAACATTCATTTGCAGTGTATTCGTGTGGCAGAGCACAATACCCGAAAGATGATTATTGACGAATTGTTGAATCGGTCAAGACTCGAAAAGCTGCTTCGCGACTCTTATGGCAATTATTGCGTACAAGTATGCATATCTTTGATAGTTGTTTCCCTTGTGCTTACCACTGGTTTGTCAGACGGCATTGGACTACGCCGAAGTAAATCAAAGAGCCTTGCTCGTCGAAGGCATTCGGCCAGTCCTACCTTTAATCCGTAACACTCCTTACGGAAAACGTATCCAGAACAAGCTTCAACGAGAGCAAATGGATCCTCATTTCAATGGTTTCCCCAACCAACAAGCGCTCGTTAATATGGCGCTCGCACACCAAGGCATGGCAGCCCCTCCTGCAGGTACACGTCACCTCGGTCAAAATCCCGCGGCCAACCATATGGCCGACGTCTACGGCGCCCCGAATGCATTGTATGCTCTTCAAGGCCAGGCTGGCTACGGTCAGACTCCTCAAATGCATACTATCCCACCACAGTCGATCGATGGTTATGTCCTGCAGCGTGGCTCGACGCACAACCAGCAACCTGGATCTTACCCAGCTGCAACGTTCACCACAATGCCTGGTTTCGCTGGTGCGAACGACCCTTACCAGCAACGCTCGGCATTCGGTTATGGCATGTAACATCGTATCATTCTTTTGCTCTCAAAAATTTCAACACTATAGCCCTTTTAATTCGTTTTTCGCCTCATGCGACCATCTCCTTCGATACCACCAAAATCTATTCTACCCGAACATTTTGAATTGCCTGACATACTCGTCTAACCGTATACACTCTTTCATGTTTGCCAACATCCTGCATTTGTATTCTGCGCACAGCACATCTTTCGCCCATTTGATTCCATGCTTTCCTGACCCATAACTCTTTTATTTCCCTCCGTTCAGAACGCGTATACACATTGTATCGGTTATTTGCTCACATTCCCAGAACCTTCGCGGGTTGGGTGTCTGTCTTATAGTATTCCCCACCATTGCAGCCCTACTTGGTCTTGTCATTTGTAGTCTTTTCAACCCCAAGCTGTATAAATTCGTCATCTAGAATTCATTTTACAAATGTCTATGTTAGGAAATTTGAGAAACGTTGGCACGAGCCATCAACATGCCCCGAACATTAACGCTAGCTTCAAGAGCATCTCAGCTTGCACAAATCCAGACGAACATCGTTCTCTCAAAGTTGCAGGATCTTTATATTGCGGGGCAAGATGACGAGTCGATGACAAAATTTGCGACTTCATTCATGTCCACGGCTGGCGACAAGAATCAAACGCAAGCTCTTTACCTTTTGGGTGGGAAGGCCTTGTGGACAAAGGAGCTGGAAGTGGCGTTGAAAGAAGGGGAAGTGGATATGCTTGTTCATTCTTTAAAAGATGTTCCGACAATTCTACCTGAAGGGTGTATAATCGGTGGGATTTTAGAACGCGAAGACCCCGTGGACAGTCTGGTTGTGAAGAAGGGCGAGAGATGGAAGACTTTGGAAGAGCTACCTGAGGGCAGCGTCATTGGGACGAGCAGTGTGAGGAGGATCGCACAGCTGAAGAGAAAGTACTCCCACCTGAAATTTCTGGATGTTGTAAGTCTATGTTTTTGTTATTATTTCTCATCTCAGCTGATGAATACAACTTGGTAGCGGGGAAATTTGTATGTTATAAATCATCTGGAAGTTTTGATAAAGATGGTAATCTAATTTCCAGAAACACTCGTATCGAGAAGCTGGATGCGCCAGGCGGTCCCTATGCAGCCTTGGTCCTGGCAAGAGCTGGACTGGTGCGTTTGGGATGGGGAGACCGAATTTCGTCCGATCTTACACCTCCAATCCTGTACCACGCCGTTTCTCAAGGAGCACTCGCGATTGAAGTGCGTGCAGACGACCACGAAGCGATCGATTTGTGCAAGAGGGTCAGTCATCGGGAAACTGGATTGAGGTGCACTGCCGAACGAGCATATCTTCGTGTTCTGGAGGGAGGGTGCAGCGTGCCTGTTGGAGTGGCCAGCGAGTTCGTTCAGGGAGAAAGTGGGCAGGTTCTCAGGCTGACTGGGTGTGTGACCAGTGTAGATGGAAAAGACCATGTGGAGCATACAGTGGAGGACAAGGTTGGGGATGCAGAGGATGCAGAGAGGGCAGGGGAAAAATTGGCAAAAAATCTAATTGAAAATGGGGCGGATAGGATTCTGGATGAGATAAACGTTGACAGGCAGAGGCGGATTGCAGAAGAAAGAAAATAATCATAATAATGGAATGTATCATACTAGTTGGCGACAGGGAATGGCTGCAAATGCACAAACCCTCGTTTGCGACAGTGCATGAATATCATCTGTCTCTCCACGAGCGCCTGCAGTCCCTCTGGATATTGGAGGACAACAAGTGACTCTAAGGTGGAGAGCCTGACGAAAAAAAAAAAAAAAAAGAAATGCTTTGACGGGACTAGTGTTTGCGGTTGTTTGCGCTGATATAGCAGATCTTATTACACATTCATCACTAGCCATGGCTTCAATCTGTAAGAGGAGGTTGTCAAAGGAACTTGCAGAGATCCACATGGAGGCCTGTCCTGTTGGTATGTCTACCGCGATCTTCTGTCCCAATTCTTTCCATCTTACACCGTCTGCCATCATCTAGGCATCACCCTCCTTCAGGCGGACGACTTTTCGAAATGGTTGCTCTCGATAGAGGTCATGGGCGAGTCCCTGTACATGGTAAATCCACCTGCAGGAACTAAATCAACCCACACAACGCTCATTCACATCTCAGGGTGAAAAGTTCACTCTCATGTTCAGATTCGACCCTCATTACCCCATATCCGCACCTGCCGTCCAGTTTGACGTTACGGGAGGAAATCAGGCCCCTATCCATCCTGTTTGTCTCCATCTCTTCTTTAAATTACCCTCCTAATCATTTCGTTTAGCATGTGTATTCGAATGGACATGTAAGCTGCACGCCTTCCTTAAATGATGATGATTAAACTCTGGCATCAAGATTTGTGCATCGATTCTTGGAAGCGAGTGGTCTCCTGTCCTTAGTGTCCTGGCTGTCTGTGTGACAATTCAGAGTATGCTAGCCTCTTGCAAGGTAAGTCTTGTTCCGTTCCTGCAACAGCCATATCTGATGATCCCTGCAGAAAAAGGAAAGGTCAGTTTTTAGATCTGTAATGTCCAAGTCTGTCTCCCCGAACTCGTTCCGTAGACCCCAAGACAACGATCGCTACATCCGCACAGCACCTGATAACCCCAAGAAGGTGAGCCTCTCCTCCCTCTCTGCATCATGTGCAACTCTAAACGATCTGGAACCGAAGACCACATTCCAATATGAGGGTACGCATGTTATTCACTTTATTGATCAATTCGTGACTCACTTGGAAACCTCGGGTAGATGATACGTGAGTTTTCTTGTCCCACCTGAGCTGTCGTCGAGTCTCATTCACCTCCAGTGTATAATTACTCAGGGGCAGTGTCGGTGAGATTTAATCTCTTTATAGGTGCGTTGCTGATTGGCATCAAGTAGTTTAATACCGGACCCATAATTTCATTCGGAGTTAGGAGACTTGTAAACCTGTATTTAAACGAAACATGCAACATTCCCCCAATGCAATTAAAGTATGAGATGAAGCAGCCATTCACCCACTGGAAAGAAAAAGTTGAGAGATGGGCTTTCACGCCTTGTATGAAGATGTTGTAGGCGATACCGCCTTTTGCCTTTCATAAGATAGCGCGGATCGGTTTTCCTCCACCCCGTCAGTACCGCATCCTCTACATGACGGATTGCACGGACATAGCGCCGCAGGACAAGCGCACGCTCCACCACAACACATCTTGGGGATTTCCACTTGTACAACGTTGACAGTCGTATCCACAGGGTTGAGTCGGAGCGACAACCTGCGGTGCTCGGGGGGAGGGGGGAGAGCTGCCGCGCAAGCAAAGAAACGGTCCAGGAAACTTTCCTTGTTGTTGTTGTTGCTGCTGCTACTGGATCCAGCAGACATCGGGCCAGTCGGCAGAGAAAACCCGAGGGATGGATCAATACAATTTCCGCAACCATCCCCACACTTGTTTTGTGAGTGGTCGCCCCTTTTGTGGTCCAGACATCCCGGACAAGCACACTGCACACCACATGTGCATCCCGATTCGGCTAATGAAGTTATTTGCTTAATCGGAGGCATGATCCCAAAATTAGGCATCATCGACGGAGGTGTGCTTGACGATCCTGATGACGACGCGAGAGGGGGGAGATGTAGACTAGACCAAGTTGATTGGATCTTTCTGTGGTGTTTGTATGGCGATTTCATGGGGGTTGGGGGTTTCGGTACGGCTCGGATGGGTCGGTTTCCCTCAAGATCAGATGAAGGGGCTTCAATACGACTCGATGAGGGTGGTATGCTTCGCATTGCGACAGCGGCAGTTGCGAGTGCAGATAGACCGCTTGCAATGACTCGGTGCTGTGAAGGGGACTTGTCTGCTGTGCATTTACATTTCAATAGGCTTTTGCAATTGCAAGGGTTCAGAAGTGCATCAACTTATGTAACCGGTCAATGACTGATTCAGAGGCTGAATGAGGTTGCTAAGTACCTTTCTGCCTTTCGTCCGCAGGTTGAGAGGATAATACATCTTTGAGTCCATTTGGTAATGCAGGCACGATAGGAATGAATCTCCTTGCTTTTCAAGTATCGGTTAGTTATCTTGCAAATTCAAAAAGAAACACACACTCTTTGATGTGGAAGAAGCTGCAAGAGGTTGCGTCGCTTCCTTCGCTTCCGGCTTATGATCACAAGTGCACTTTGAATGGAGCTTCTTGGACTGGCGCAGTTCACGACACTTCTTGCATTGAGATACTGGTCTTCCTTTCCTCTGTATTTCAAAGAGAGGGCGTTTTGTATGTTGACAAGATGAGGATCTATGTCCTTTGATACAGGATTCACTGGACGACCCAAACATGAGAGATTCTGGAATATAAAAAAGATGGGACGCACCAGGCAAATTTCTTGTCGTTCACATATACCTGGAATAAATTTCAGCATGCTTTGTTGCAAAGGGAGAGGGTCCTACCATCTTTGCGGGGCTGTCATGTATGTAGGGAAGAACGATACTATGATGATGATGATCATTGGCTTTTTGTGGCCTGCTGCACCACATGACCAAATTAATTATAGGGGGTCCGCCGACTCGCAGAAAGGACTCAATACCATGAGGGATTATCGCATTAGGGATAACAAATATACTACTGTAGACTAGACTGACATATACTGAGCCATACTGGGTTGGGTCATCAAGAACTATTCCAGTAACGTTATCAACTGTCGTACCTCGAATCCTTGTGTGATAACTTCTGCTCCAATTTGGAAAATTCTCTCAGCGCTATTTCTTCCTCTTGATCCAAAATCTATGATACATCGAGTCACTTGTGCCAATCAAAGAGAGAATAGGACATACCTGTTCCACTCCCTTGACCTCGGGGATGTAATGCATGAGCATCCTTTCGATTCCGGTTTTCAAAGTGACAGTGCTTGAATCGCAACCCCGACAGCTGCCTTTTAGTTTCACCTTGACCAACCCATCATTTTCATTGAAATCACGGTACTCGATATCCCCTCCGTCTTCCATGATTGCTGGCCTGACTCGGGTCTCAAGCAGCTCTTTGATCATAGCCACAGTCTCAGAGTCCGTATCGAGAATCCGTGTGTCCTGTGGTCCAGCCTGTGCTCTATCCTCCGCACTACGGAACAAAGACTGTCCTGAAGAAAAGTGTTCCATCAGAATGGAATAGATCTCCGGTTTGACGATCGCCCATGGGTTTTCAGAATCCTTGGTCACACTGATGAAATCTGGACCATAGAAAACAGTCAAGACGCCTTGTACGCCAATAAGTCTGATGGCAAGAGGTGAAGTTATAGCTGAGCGTGTGTCGAGAAATTCGGCGGATCCTCCTTCGCCCATGACCTCCACTCCGGGGATAAATTTTAAAGAGTCTTCATTAGGAGTTCTTTCGGTCTGTATGAACATGGTGCGTTCTTATAGCGAACTTTGAATGAATTTGTATTCCGAGAAAAGATGGAGGGGAAAAACTCACTTGCAATACGGAAGGGTAATTCATACATATGCTGCTTTCTAAGCAAATACCGTGAGGCAAACGGGGGTCGATGATTTGACGATGCCCAATTCCGTGAAAACCCTTTTAGTGAGCGATGTACCATAGGCGACGTATTGGACAGCCTGGGTACACTTTTTGCGAAGAATCGAATCGTTGAGGACATAGTTGTGGGTAGAGGAACGGCCCGACTCATCCCGTTCCGAAGTTTATGACATCCATTTATCCTCTGACATGTCAGACTCAATTCCAGAGAATGCCCTAAGTTTCGTTCTACAGGCAACCATTCTGCTGTTGTTGACTTGGCTTTTGTATAAAATATGGAGAAGTCTGCATCGCAATGAACATTCACTCCGTTCTGTGGCAATACTTGTGCTGGGAGACATTGGCCGCAGTCCAAGAATGATGTACCACGCACAAAGTTTTGCAGAAAATGGATTCATGACAGACCTTATTGGATATGGAGGTATGTACATCGACAATAGCTCGTACTCCATGTACTCATTGATTCAGGTTCCAAACCAATTCCATCCCTTGAACGCCTTCCACGAGTACGAATAAGATACATACCAGAGCTTCCAGCTCTTGTCCACCGCCTGCCCTTTCTTATTCTGGCCCCCGTCAAAGTCATTCATCAGGTCATCCACGTTCTTCTGGTCCTCCTCGTATGGATCGAGGATCCACCTGAATTTATCGTTGTTCAGGTTCGTTTTGTGCCGTTTCTAGAAATTTCTTTCGGATTAACAGTATCAAAGAACCCACCAAGCATACCATCCCTTGCTTTGGTCCAATTTGTCGGGCGCATTCGCGGCAGCAAGGTCATCATTGATTGGCATAACCTCGGATACAGCGTACTCGCTTTAAAATTAGGGCCGAATCACCTACTTGTTCGCGTAGCAAAATGGTGAGATTTCTTTTTCCAAATTTCAAAATTAGACTCCATCATTCATTGAAGGTTTGAAGCTACATTCAGTTATCAAGCATACGCGCACTTGTTCGTTACCAATGCCATGCGGGATTTCCTTGTAAAGGAATGTCACTTGCAGTAAGTCATTGAATTAGCTTTTCAGCAAGAGTAAACTTAAGAGTCCTGGATCAAAAGTAGTCGGCTTGTTGTTCTGTATGATCGTCCACCCAGACATTTCCATCGTTCATCGAATCAAGAAATACACGAAGTAAATTTATTTGATCAGAAACGCCAATCTTGCTGTTGAGACTTCCTTATAGCTTTTCCAAAAATTACAACCATCCCTAGCCTCAAGAAAATCTCTGCACAATTTTTTACCCAAAGTTTCACCACCATATTCTACTGCTCTGACACATACTGCCTCCGACTATTCTTCTTCACATGCTGGACGAACGCTTTCCATCGAGACGTTCAGGGCCAAAATAGCTAGTCCCCCAACAACAGAGGACATCCCAATCTACAAGGAAATTCACTTGCCAAGTCTCCGGCCAGACAGACCCGCACTAGTCGTGTCGAGCACCTCTTGGACCCCTGACGAAGACTTCAGCATCCTTCTTGAAGCATTGGGTATATTTGAAATGCGAGCACAAGAACTTTTCGTCCAAGGGTCATCTGTGGATCATTCGCCAACGGAAGGGATGCTGCCTAAGCTACTAGTTATTGTGACTGGAAAGGGGCCTTTGAGGGATCAGTATATGGAGGAAATTTCAGTATTACAGGAAAATTGGAAGTGGGTGAGGTGTATCAGCCTTTGGTTGGATGCGGCGGATTATCCTACTTTGCTAGGTATGATCTTTTCTTTGCGATTATTGACAAGAGTGATGATTGGATACAAAATATAGGTTCTGCAGACTTGGGGATTTGTTTGCACTCTAGTTCGTCAGGTCTTGATTTGCCGATGAAAGTCGTAGACATGTTTGGATGCGGTTTGCCCGTATGCGCCCTTGATTTTGCCTGGTATGGGATTAATTACAAACCTGAGTTTGGACTAATCCAATGACAGCATTCGTGAACTTGTTAAAGATAATGAAAACGGCCTAATATTCAGAAATGCTGCACATTTGGCAGTTCAACTGGAGGTTTGTTGATTACGATCTTTTGAAGTAGAGGCTAGATGACATTGTCTGCTAGGATCTCTTGTTGGCATTCCCTCACTCACCACGACTTGCGAAGCTTTCATCCTCCTTAGAAGGTCTTACAGGTCAATCGTCAACCACCTCCGGTCTATCAGATTCGGGGAGAACGTGGTCAACTTGGGATGAAAACTGGGGACGTGAAATGAGACCCTTGATATTAAGAGACGTTAACCTATAATTTCACAGCGATCGAAGGACACATCGACTCAAAGTGCACTATATTACAATGGTAAAAATGACTAGGATGCATCCGCGGTTGCTGCAAATGCCAGTGTCTCCAATCTTCCACTTCCTTTGCATTCTTTTTGCAGAAGATCGGTGATGACCCGGAATTGGCTTGGGTCGATGAGCATGGTCTGAAGGATTGGAGTCAGAGGAGGAAAGGCGTTCAGCATCAACTACGTACCACCTCCCAATTGTCATTCACTGTCGAATCATGTTCTACCTTCTCCACACCTTCAAGCAGCTTGCTCTCCAACCTCTCCTTAACTGTAATGGGAATTGACACCTTGACTCTCATCCTCGCTCTTTGGATCGACAAAGTTGACCCAGTTTGAAGGAGCTTGATGCATTCTGACACCTGGCTCTTTGCGTTTTTGTTTTGTTTAACACTGTAACCTGCCTCGTTCATGGCTTTCTCGATCATTCCGACAGGATATGGATGTTGAGTTGCTGGATCGACGGATTTTTGAGCCACCAACGTAGCAATTTCTTTCCGCAGAGAAGTGAGGTCGTGTTCACGCTCTTTCTCACCGACTTGTACTTCGCCCTTGTCGAGGATCTGGTCGTATAATGCAATAAGCATCACTAAAACCGAGAAACAAGTTATTTACCTCTTTGACGATCTCCGGCACATTTGTCTTGCCGAATGCCTTTTGCAGATCTTTCGTTTTTGCGACTTCACCTTTGGACACATTCACGAAGACGTTGCTAATTTGAAGCACGTCATCCAATTTCGTTTCACTGAAGATGGCAATGTGCTAAAGAGTTAGACGCTGGGCCTTGAAGCTCGCTTTCTTACATGCCAGTCCTCCATTCCTGGACTTTGTTTTTATAGCATGCGATCTAATGCGTTTAGTTGTGATGGATGCTTCCACTGTTATGAACCATGAAATATACCTCGAATCGGATTCCGCCTTTCTTCAGGCGAACGATTGAAACGTTTGTTAGTCTGCACGACGTCGATCAGAAACAATCTATCCCTGGATTGTTAATAAATGAGAGAATACTTGATCTGATTTGAGGGCTGGTTGAGTTGAGGCATTTTTTTGTATGCAATGGGTGATGAGCAAGAGCGCTAGTCAGCCATTAAATAGCCTTGTCTGTAAAAGGGAATTTCCGTGACGAGATTGCACGTGAAAGTGCTGTGCGGTCACCATGTAAACTAGCCTGAGTGTCACCACTGAATATTGACTGCGCTTTCAGAACTTAAGTTCTACGATGAAGGGCTTTGGCAAGGTACTTGCGCGGTGCGTCGTTTGCAGTGTGGGCCATTTCTCTTACACTCACAATTTCACCCATTCCGCAGGACCCCGTTTGCCGTCACCAGCAAGATTGGGATGTCGAAAAGTACTTCCATGACATCTTTAATCGTAATCATCTTATATTTATTGGTTTTAGGGTCCAATGATACAGAATTTGAAGAATTCCATCGCCATTTCACCCAGCTCGAGCAAGCTGCAGAGAAACTCATCAAAGATACCAAAGCTTTTTGTCAAGCCGTAACAGGTGACCACTACAATCTCGTCTTTCGCTGGCTATTAATTTTATCTTGTATTCACCCCCTGGTGACCAATTTCTTCTTCAATCTCACAGACCTCTTCGAGGCGAGCTCCGGATATGCAAATCATATGTCTGCCATCTTATCGCCAATCGCAGGCGAGTACGATCTCATCGGAAAGCATCCCGATTCGGCGCACTCCATTCGCAGCGTGACAAAGTATGAGCAGGCGATGATAGACATGAAAGAAGTCATTTCACCAGAGCTTCAACTCATTGAATCCCGGATATTAAGCCCTGCAATGGAGCTGCAGTCGGTGATGAAACTCATCAGGAAGACAATCACGAAACGAGGCCATAAGGTATTTTGACGATATGATCAAAGTCTGCAGGTGGACTGTATTGACGCACATTTCCAGTTGACGGACTTTGATCGATTCAACAACTCGTTGACGAAACTTCGTGACAAAAAAGATAAATCTCTGAGCGACGAGAAGAATCTTTTCAAAGCGAGTTTCCTTTGGTCATTTGTATGTTTCCTTGCTGATACTGTTGTATACAGCTTGAACAGGACTTTGAGCTTGCAACGAACGAGTATAACTATATTAACACCGCCCTGAAACAAGACCTTCCGCGTTTCATGACATTGGCCACACAATATGTCGATCCGTTGTTTAATTCTCTTTATTATATGCAGTGAGTAACAATCCCCTGGATGCGCAGGTGCCATTTTACGATGATGTGACCAGGCTCAACGTCTACTACCTCCTTCTAGAAAAGATGCACAGCTTTGCAGACGAAAATAAATGGGATATCTCCAACGTTCCGGGCTCGCAGATCGCTCAGGAGTACGAAGATAAACGAACGGACGCTTGGTCTCAGATTGAGAATCTAAGCATCATTAAACGTATAGTATCCGTCTGTATGTTGCTTCTTTGCTATACATTGGACATTTTAACAGAGGCCACTATTTAGCGCGGCTGGTCCAAGTGTCTCGCTCGCAAAATGGTGGTACCATTAGCCGTTCCAATACGACGGCCACATCTAGCTCTGCATCTTCGAGCTTGAAACCTGGGCCTCCTCCTTCCAGAAATACTTCAGTGTATAAAAAAGCTCCACCTCCACCTCCTCCGTTAAATACGTACACTGCCCCTCCCCCGTTAAATTCGCATCCTGCCCCTCCTCCCCCATATACTTCCTCACCAACAACTACTTCTGTCTCGCTGACACCCGCAACCAGGCGACCTGCTCCACCACCTCCTGTCAAATCGAAACCAAGAGCGCCTCCACCAATAAAATATGTGGTTGCCCTATACGATTTTGAAGCACAGGTAAGTGAAGGACGTAATCTCGTCGTGCACCCTGATTCACTTTGTTTAGGCTGAAGGTGACTTGTCGTTCCAAACTGGAGATAAAATTGAGTTGATAGAAAGAACGAAAAGTTCGGAAGATTGGTGGACTGGGAAGGTCAACGGTGTGCGAGGAGTGTTCCCAGGTAAATTTAACCCTGACCTTCAATGAAAGTGAACTGATGTGTGTCAGGTAATTACGTGCAAGAATCTTGATACCCTTTTAGTTAGTTATGAAATTTCGACGCCTTGTCGTGAAACCTTTTTCCTTTCAAGATAAAAAGTGGATTTAATGCGTCATGCGATTTATCTAATTGCTGACCTTTGGATCCAAGGGACCAAGTCCAAGTAACAACTCGTCTTGCATTCTTCCTCATGACCCATGAATCCGTCAGAATTTCTTTAGCACGCCATTGTTCGTGTGTCTGGGTGAACCTGCGTCTCGGCACAGGATCGACTATCTAAAGAATTTCGTCACGGTCTTGGCCACCAACACGTTCTCTGGAAGTCGATGACTTGATTCCTTCTACACGTAGCACACAAGGCCCAAGGGTTGGCAGTGCATACCTGGAAAATTAGATTATTAGTTTGCAAGGCACCATAAATCGAGGTTGACTGATTCGGCAATTTCTGATTCAGATGAGCATGAAACAACCCATATGCACCATATCGGGAGGATTTACTATACAAACTGGTAGGTTTTGGCGGTGGCCTGGGCACAAGTAATGACGATTTGACAGCTGAAGCATGAACATACTACATGGGAAGATGTTCACGAAGATCCACAAAAGATCCATATGTTAGGTGGTACGGTTCATTTTGGAGCATTTCTTTTCGGTCAGGAGAACGAATAATCGCAGGAAGGTTACAGCGCTCTAAAGCAGGGGAAATTGACGGTCGAGGAGGCAGTGGCTTTAGTTCCCATCGAAACGCCAGTGAAATATCGCAGGAATGACTTCAAGTTCCCAGTCGGATCGAAACGACCTGACAGAAAATAGGCGACTGGGCATTAGTTTTATTCCTACAGATATTTTGCATTTGAATTTATTGGTGCGGTCGCAGACGTTTTTTTCTTCGTGCACTATAATTCGCCTCAGATCTTTATATCTCTGAGAGAAAGTCATGGCTGAGAACCAAAGACGAGTCGCGACTCGACATCACTGTAAGTTGAAGCCGCGTTCATTGCACGCCAATGGCTGCCATGGCCAACATGTTCCAATGGTGAGTCCAGGACGCTAGATCCTGTTGGGAAGAAGGCTGTGAGATGGCTCTAAATCGACACCGTTCAAGTTAGATCACCTGCTGAAAGCTAAGGTTCCATCTTGCAAACTATCAAAGGCTCGTTATTCAGACATACTGTATAGCGA